>ERZ1026876.519-NODE-519-length-22441-cov-8.938980_pt1 | contig 22441 bp, 21 predicted proteins | sample MGYA00380168_ERZ1026876 | MGnify/ENA primary metagenome ERZ1026876 (study PRJEB33269, sample SAMEA4719804) | human gut metagenome | biome: human-associated habitat; feature: organic feature; material: feces | place: Cameroon | collected 2013-10 ... | reverse complement strand
CCGTCGGTCTTGATGAGGATCTGGTCGTCCATCTCGCTGTTGTTCACCTCGATGTGGCCGTACACCACATCGTCAAAGCCGGTCACGCCCTCGCGGGGGATCTTCTGGCGGATAACATAGGGTTCCCCGGCGGCAAGACGCTTTTCCACCTCCTCCTTGGGCAGGTCGCGGCAGCAGCCGTCGTAGTGGGTCATTTCGCCGTGGGCGCGCTGCTCGGCGTGCAGCGCTTCCAGACGCTCCTCGGTGCAGAAGCAATAGTATGCCTTGCCCTCTGCCACCAGCTGCTCGGCATACTGCTTGAACATGCCCATGCGCTCGCTCTGCACATAGGGGCCCACGGGGCCGCCGATGTCCGGGCCTTCGTCCCACAGCAGGCCGGTCTCCCGCAGGGTGTTGTAGATGACATCCACAGCGCCCTCCACGTAGCGGCCCTGGTCGGTGTCCTCGATGCGGAGGATGAAGGTGCCGTCATCGTGCTTGGCCATCAGGTAGGTGTACAGGGCCGTGCGCAGATTGCCAACGTGCATATAACCCGTAGGCGAGGGAGCAAAACGGGTGCGGATATTATTGTTCGGCATAATGATTTCTCCTTTTATCGCAATTCTCAAAAATAGTGCCTATCAAAATAGCATATTTGCGATATGCAGTTTGCGGATGTTGCTTGTGCATTAAAAACGCAAACTGCTATAATCTATCATAGGCAAATGAATTGCAAATATCTCTGCCTAAGTTTACCCTCTCCGGCCCTGTTTGTCAACGGAGACAGTAAAGAGGAGCGGCCTTGGCCGCCCCTCTTTGCCTCTTTGAGAAGTTTTTGTCGAATCCGCCCGTTTAGATTGACGAATGACTCAACTTTTTGTATACTGAACAGGAGCGAAGTTGACAGAATTTTCCTGTTTTTCCTGCACAGGAACATTTTTTGCGTTGTGTCGGCGTAAAAGACGCTCATTCTGCCATCTTTCCGGACACACTGATAAGGAGAAATGAATATGAAAACAACTGGCATCGTTCGGGGCATTGATTCTCTGGGCCGCATCGTCCTCCCCAAGGAGCTGCGCACCAGTATGCACATCGACAAGGACTCGAAGCTCGAGATCTTCGTGGAAGGCGATCAGATCATCCTCAAAAAGCACCGTCCCGCCGGCAGCTGCGATTTCTGCGGCGAGCTGGTGGCCGACATGGCCCAGTATGAGGGTTACTGCATCTGCCCCGCCTGCCGGGCCAAAATCGCTGCACTGTAAAGTGAAAAGGAGGATCACATGAGTCAGATGACCGACTTCACCCTGCCCTCCTGCGTACCGGGCCGGACGCTCCATGCATTCCGCTGTGTGCCGGAGGGTGAGGTGCGGGCTATCCTGCAGCTCTCCCACGGCATGGTGGAGTTCATCGACCGGTACAAGCCTCTGGCCGAGTATCTGGCTGCCCGGGGCATCCTCGTCACCGGCCACGACCATCTGGGCCACGGCGGCTCCATCCGCACCAAGGCGGATTACGGCTATTTCGCCCAGCCCGACGGCAACCGCGCCGTCCTCGACGACCTCCACGCTGTCACTGCGCTGACGAAGCAGCTCTATCCCGGCGTCCCCTATTTTCTGCTGGGCCACAGCATGGGCTCGTTCTACGCCCGGCAGTACCTTTGCGAGTGGGGCGATGAGCTTGACGGAGCCATCATCATGGGTACCGGCTTCCAGCCCAAAGCGCTGGTCGCTACAGCCCGGACGCTCTGCCGGGTGCTGGCCGTCTTTTTCGGCTGGGAGCACCGCAGCAAGCTGGTGGCGGACCTCTCCTTCCTCGGCTACAACAGGGGCCTCGAGGGCCGCACGCCTCAGGACTGGCTCAACCGTGACCAGGCCGAAGTGGACAAATACCGCGCCGACGAGCGCTGCATGTTCACCTTCACTCTGAACGCCTACTACAGCATGTTCACGGGCATCCTGCGGCTGTACGACCCCGCCGTTCTGGCCGGGGTTCCGAAGGACCTGCCCCTTCTCTTCCTCGCCGGTGACGCTGACCCTGTGGGTGAGCGCACCGCCGGTGTCCGGCGGGCCATCCAGAGCCTCCGGGACGCCGGTGTCGGGAACATTGAGTCGAAATTCTACCCCGGCGCCCGCCACGAGCTGCTGGTGGAGACGAACAAAGCCGAGGTGTTTGCGGACATCGCCGGCTGGCTCGAAAAACAACTGCATCTTTGAATCCAAAGCTCCTGCATCGGCCTGACGATGCGGGGGCTTTTTCTTCTGGACTACGAAAAAGCGCCCCGCCGGGCGGCCCGAAAGCCGCCTGACAGAGCGCTTATAGCTCCATTTTTACTTTTTGGCTGCCCAGCCGTCCACGACGGCCACGAGGGCCTTGCCCCGGCGGCCCAGAATTTTCGGCAGCAGGATGCGGGCCATGGCCCAGACACCGGAGAAGTTGTACAGGATGATGAGGGCGGTGATGATGCCCGTCCAGAGGCCGTACAGCGGCGTCTCAGCCAGCAGCACGAAAGCCTCGAACACCAGCGCGCCGGCGTTGACGAGGACGCGGCCCGGGTGGACGTGCATCCCGATCATACCGTGGGCGTCGATGGCGCGGAGGGTGAACACCAGGCCGAGGCCGAGGAAGGACGCATAGGTCGCACCCACAGGACCCCACCACTTGATGAAGAAGTAGTTCATAAGGCAGTTGCTGATGGCACCGGCCATCATGGTGACCATGCTGCGCTGGGACTTCTTATTCACGACATAAACGCTGTTCATGAACTGGTTGAAGCAGCTGCAGGTAGACGCCAGCACGAGGAACGGCACGAAGTGCCATGCGTAATAGTAGTTGGACTTCATGACGTGCATGACCGGGCGGCAGAGCCAGATGATGCCCGCTGCGCAGCAGAACAGCACGCTGGAATAGGTGCGGAAGATCTGGGTAAAGAACTTGGCTCTCCCCTCTTCCTCGGTGACAGCCGACAGCTGCCATGCGTCGTAGAAGATAAGGCCCAGCGTCGTGAGGATGGTGGGCAGGAAGTAGCCGGTGGAGAGCAGGCCGCTCCATGCGTCGCCGCTGTGGCCGTCGAGGCCGTCGCACATCTCACGCACAAAGAACAGATCGGAGGCGTTGATGATCCAGAAGCTTATCTGGGCCGGTATCATGGGCAGCGAGAAGTGGAGCATCTGCTTCCAGAGGGTCTTGTTGATGCCCTTCAGCTCGATGAAATCCCAGAGCTTGCCGGTAAACATCAGGAAGAGCACGCTCACGAGGTCGCCGCTGATGATGGCCAGCAGATAGCCGTTGGCACCCCACTTGAAACCCACCAGATAGAGCACATAAAACGCCATGGTCGCCACGGTGCAGAGCACGCCGTCCACGGCCACCAGCTTGTTCCACTGGCGGCTGCGCACGAACTGGGTGCAGAGGGTGCGCAGGCAGCTCATCAGGACGTAAATATAAATGAGCAGGCCGTACTGGGCCATATCGGGCAAAAACTGCGCCACCGGCCAGCAGAGCACGAGGATGCCGAAGCCGCCGAGGATGGTGAGCAGGCCGTTGGTGAACACCTGCTTTTCGCTGTTGCCTTTGTCGAGGCCGAAGCGGATGATGGCGTTGGACATGCCCATCGACACAAAGGGGATGAGCAGATTGGCGTACTGGCTCAGGATCTTCGACAGGCCGAGGTCGGAGATCTCGGCCATCGCGTAAGTCAGGAACGGCTGGACGATGAGCGTCAGCAGCTTGGACGAAAAGCTGCTGATGGCAAAGATGATGGTATTGCCGGCGAGCTTCGAATATTTATCGCCGCCGGAGGTCTTTTCGTTTTCCAAAAGATTTTCTCTCCTATTTTAACAAGTCCCGCCGGGCTTTCCAGTCCGGCATCAGCTTCGCCACCTCGGCCCAGAAAGCCGGGCTGTGGTTGGGCTGCAAAAAGTGGCAGTACTCATGCACTACCACATAGATCTGTGCCGCCTCGGGCATATTGTAGAGCTGGAGCGCGAAGGTGATCTGGCGCTTCGCCATGTGGCAGACGCCCCAGCGGCTGGTCATGCTGCGCACTTTGATGGTGGGCTTCTGCCCGCCCAGCACCCCGGCAAAGGCCGGGTAGACCTTGTCACTCATGGCCGTGAAGTGGGCCAGCGCAGCCGCCTTGTCCGGCAGTTCCTCCTGCCGCTTTTCGCGGGCAGCCTGCCGGGCCTGTGCGGCCCGTATCCACTCCGCCTCGGCGATGACGTAGGCGTCAGCCGCTTCCAGCGTCGTGCGCAGGGGGATGCTGAGGGCCACGGTGCCATCCCTCCGGACGTGGAGGTTGAGCCGCTTGACCCGCCCCCGCGTCAGCTCATAGGGGATGCCCCCGGCCACCCGCAGCGTCACGCGCCCTTTTTGCATCTGCGCAGCTCCGCAAGGGGAAGCTGAGACAGCACGACCGCGGCGAAGATGAGGGCGCAGCCCGCGCTCTCCCGCATCGAAAGGTTCTGACCCAGCAGCAGCCAGCCGCCCAGTGCGCTGAATACGCTTTCCAGACACATGATAAGGCTGGCGATGGCCGGGTTCAGATCTTTCTGGCCAAGGATTTGAAGCGTATAGCCCACGCCGCTGGACATGACGCCGCAGTAGACCACCGGCAGAAGGTTTGCGCCGTACTCCGCCAGCGTGGGCGTCTCGAAGATGAGCGCCGCCGCAGAGCTCTCCACAGCCACCACGATGAACTGGATGAGGCTCAGCCGCACACCGTCCACCAGCGGCGAAAAGTGGTCGATGGACATGATCTGGAAGCTGAACAGCACGGCGCAGCTGAGAAGTATCCAGTCGCTGGTCTCAATGCCGCCGAAGCCGTTCTTCATGCAGAGCAGATACAGGCCCGCCACGGCGATGACCATGCTGACCCAGAGCTGAGCGCTGCCCTTCCGACCCAGAAAGAGGCCGAACACCGGCACCAGCACAACGTACATGGCCGTCAGGAACGCAGCCTTGGCCGTGGACGGGTTGATGGTGATGCCGATCTGCTGGGCCGCAGAGGCCGCGAACAGGAAGGTGCCGCAGACGAGGCCCGCCGCCAGCAGGGTCTTGCGCTCCGGCTTCTCTTTCGGCCAGCCGTAGGGCTGGCCCTGTTTTTTGCGCACGGCGTCGAAAGCGAACACGGTGGGGATCAGCACAAGGACGGCCAGCCAGCTGCGCCCTGCGAGGAAGGAATAGGCCCCCATGCCGGAGCCTGCGCTCTGGGCTACGAAAGCCGTACCCCAGATAAAGGCGCAGAGCATCAGCATGAGCGAATGTCTGGTCTGTGTCTTCATCCTGCGATGCCCTCCACCTTGAGTCCGCCATAGAGGTAGTAGCGGCTGGAATCGTAGGAGATGGTCAGGCGGTAGCTGGCCGCCGGGTCCAGCCCGGAGATGACGCAGCGGTAGTTCTGACCGTCGGTCTTGATATAATAGGTGCTTCCGTTGACGTACTGTGCGCCGCCGGCCACCTTCTGCCAGACGGACACCTTGTACCGCTGGGTACCCTCGGCGGTGCCGTAGCCGGTGATGGTCAGGCTGCCGCCCGGGACGGTGAAGTAGTCGGTCTGGCGGCTCCAGATGCCGTTGAACACAAGGTTCAGGCTTCCGTTCACCGCCGCCGAGGCATACTTGGCCGAGGCGTCAGCAATGCCCTCGATGTTCAGCGGGTCGCTGGTCAGTTCGGCCCAGCGGGTGCTGTCCTCTTCCTGCACCTCGTTGTCCGCGCTGTTCTTCATGTCCAGCACGGTCTTGACTCCGGATGCCACCGCCAGCAGCACCAGCACCGCCACGACGAGCAGGACGATTCGCTTTGTCTTTTTCATGATCTTTTATCCTCAAATTTTGTTTTAACACGAGGTTTTATACGATTTCTAAAAGTTATTTTCGCAAGCAGGGTGCGCCGAATGACGAGGATTTTTGTCGGCAGACAAGGCGGTTTTCCGAAGCGATCCTAGGCGGATTGCGAGGAAAATCAACGCAGTATGCAGGCAAAAAGACCGCTCAGGCGGTGTGCAATGCTTATGAAAATAGCTTTTAATAGTATACCGCATTTTATGCTCCCATACAAGAGTTCAGGCCGTAGTCAGAGCGGCCAGCGCCGCACGTTCGGCGTCGGCAAGCTCCGGCCGGGCTGACCGGAACAGCGAATCGTACCGGTAGAGCGCCCAGCCGCCTGCGCCGAGGCTGTGCAGACTTTCCACCTGCCGGGCAAGGGCGCCGCCCGTACACCACTGGCTCTGGCTGTCCTCGTTGGCACCGCCGTCGCCCTCGCCGATGCGGTAGGCCCCCAGCCCGAAATAGAGGCCCGTGGACGCCGCCCTGGGCATGGCCAGCCACTCCGGCACGATGTTCTCGAAGGCGAAGCGGGTGCTGCCCGACTGGAGGGTATAGCCGTAGCCCCAGTATATCTGCGGGCAGAGGTAGTCCACCACGGCGTTTTCACCCTCGGCGGCCAGCCATGCTTTCACGTCGCTGTACTGCTGTCCGAGGTCGTTGTCGGGGTTGCCCTGGGGGCTGACGCCGAAACGGAGGGTGGCGTCGGCGGCTTTGACGGCGTCGTGGGCCGCTTTCACCAGCGCGGTGACGTTCTGCCGCCGCCATGCGGCCAAATTTCCCGCGCCGCTGGCGGCGAACTGAGCCGCGTCCAGCGCGGCATCTGTCGTGGGGTAAAAGTAGTCGTCGAAGTGGATGCCGTCCACAGCGTAGTTCTGCACCAGCTCGGCCACGCCCTGCACCACATAGTCTGCGGCTTCCGGGATAGCCGGGTTCAGGTACAGCCCCTCGCCCACGGCGCAGACCCACTCGGGATGTACATTGGCAAGGTTATTTTCCGCCAGCGCGGGCGGCATCTTCGCCGAGGAGCGGAGGCGGTAGGGGTTCACCCACGCTTCCAGCGAGAGGCCCCGGCTGTGGGCTTCGGTGATGAGAACGTCCAGCGGGTCGAAGCCGGGGTCCTGCCCCTGCTCGCCAGTGCAAAGATGGCTCCACGGGAAGAGGCTGCTGCGGTAGAGCGCATCCCCGAAAGGCCGTACCTGCGCAATGACAGTGTTCAGCCCGATGGACAGACAGTTGTCCATCAGCGCCGCCGCACCGGCCCGGAAGGCTTCTTCGGAGAAAAAGTTCATCCCGGCCCATTCCAGATAGCTCACCCAGACGGCCCGCCATTCACCCGAGGGCAGGGCGGCGTTGGGCTCTGCTTCATCCGTCGGCGGCACCGACGGCACCGAGGCGGTCTGTCCCCGGCCCAGCAGCACCGCTGCCCCGGCCAGAGCGGCACAGCCGGCCCCGGCCAGAAACACCCGCCGCCCGAACCGGCCCCGCCGGGCGCGGCGTCTTCTCCGCCGCTGGGTCATGCGTCCTCCTGCATCTTATAAAGACTCAGCGCTGCCCAGCCGCGGGCGCAGGCCAGCAGCACCCAGAGCAGGTTCGTCCAGAAACCCAGCGCGGCCATGCCGCCGTATTTCGTCATCAGCAGGAAGAACAGGTGGAGCGCTTCGGCGGCACCCACCAGCTGCAGCTGGCGCTGGATGGCCATGCCGCGCTTATACTCGGTGCTGAGCAGCAGCGGCCAGGCCAGCGCAGAACAGAGGTAGCCCGCCCAGCCGTTGACCATGTAGCTCACCATCAGCAGCACGAACACGCCGGTGAAGTTGCGTTTTTCCCAGCTTGCCGAGCCTTTTTCCGCCGCGAGGAAAAGGGCCGCGATGCCCGCCATGGCAAATGCTATCTGCTCGATGAGGCCGAAGCTGGTGCCGCTCAGGACGGCAAAGCCGTTGAGCATGGAGGCCGCTGCGGAAGCCAGCAGCAGGAAATACCAGGTCTTGCGCGTGAATTTGAGTTTCATATCGTCCCTCCCGCCCGCAGAAAGGGCGCAGGCTCCCCATCAGTTTTTGGAATTTTTCAAATATTATAACACATTTTGGGGCGTGTTGTGTTACAATAAGGAAAACTCGACACAAATTCCATCGGGAGGCGCACATGAACGCTGTTTTTTCCATCCTTCTTCTCGCGGCCATTCTGGGCTTTATTGTATTTCTGCTGTCCAAGAAAGACCAGAACCGCCGCAGCCAGTACGGCCCCAGCGGCCTGTCCGAGTTCCGCACCGACCTGCCGCTGGACGACTGCTTCGACCGGCTGGACCAGCACAGCCCGGACGATGTCTTTGCCTACGAGTGCCGCCGGGAGAATGACGGCGGCTTCACCCTCCACCTGACGCTCCATCAGCCCTCCCAGCAGCCGCTGGACACCCTCTACACCCTCCGGTTCGACCCGGGCCGCCAGACCATCGTGACCCTCATCTTCATCCGGGAAGCTTTTGGCTACAAAGAGCCGCTGTTCCAGCCCGCGATGCTGGACGAGTTCATGATGAGCAAGTTCGACGCCCGCCGCACAAAATAATTCCGGCAAAAGGATTTGCTTTTTTCTGATTTTTTGGTATACTTATAGCTAGTCCATGTGCGGCAGACCGCCGTCTTCGTGGGCCAGTAGCTCAGTTGGTCAGAGCTGGCGGCTCATAACCGCTTGGTCGCGGGTTCAAGTCCTGCCTGGCCCACCAAAAAAGCACGAAGGTTTCGGCCTTCGTGCTTCTTTTTTGCTCATTCGTACAGTTCTTTGCTCATCTAGTTGCGAATCTCTTTGCTCCACTTGTCATAGACCTGCGTGTAGATTGCAAGGGTGGTACTGGGCTGTGCGCGTCCGGCTTCTGCGGCTACTGTTGCCACGCCGATTTCCGGGTTGGACAAGAGGATGCTCACAAAAGTGTGCCGGAACATATGCGAGTGAATTTTTTCGATGCCCGCTTTTTCCCGACCCGGCGCACCAATGCTGCATAGCTGTCGGGGTTGATGGGAAAGCCGTAGTCGTTGCAGATCACAAAGTCATTCCCATTTTCAGGATCTCAAAGGCTTAAAGTCCTAAGCGTCCAACTTACAACAAAAATGAGACAGGCAACCCGCCTTTCGGGGGGAGCCTGTCTCATTTTTCCGTTGGGGCTATTTGCATTGCTGAGAAACAGCCCGGTTTGGAAACTCAGTGATTGAAGGAGAACGGGGAATTACTTAAAGGCTGATGTCCTTGCCGCCATTGAGCTTGCTGAAGGCCAGCAAGGAAATGACGGTCAGGATGGTCATGATGGTGGACAATGCGGCTGCAGTGCCGTAGTTGCCGCGGATGACTTCGGTATAGATTGCTACCGTCAGGGTTTTGGTCTTGCCGGTATACAGGATGATTGCGGTAGACAGTTCGCTGATCATGGTGACCCAGCTCAGGATAGCACCAGAGATGATGCCGGAAGCCATCATGGGCACCGTGATGCGGAAGAACGCCTTCATCTTGGAAGCGCCCAGCGAGATGGCAGCTTCCTCAATGCTCATGGGGATCTGCTGCAGGATAGCCACCGACGAGCGGATGGTATAGGGCAGACGCCGGATGATGAGGGCCACCACCATGATGAGCATGGTACCGCTGATGAGGAGCGGGGGCTTATTGAAGCCGATGAGCAGTGCGATGCCAAGGACTGTGCCGGGTACGATGTAGGGGATCATCGAGAGGATATCCACCACATTGGTCAGGGCGTTGCGGCGGCGCACCACCAGATAAGCGATGAGAACAGCCAACAGCACGATGACGACCAGTGCCAGCAGGGGGATGATGATGGTGTTCTGAATGCTGCGACCCAGCTTGCCGATGGCGGTCTGGTAGCTCTGCAGCGAGTAGCCGTCCACAAAGATCTTACCCTGCGTGTTCTTGAACGAGGTGTAGATGACGTAGGCCTGCGGCATGATAGCGATGCCCACTACAAGGTAGACGACCAGATGCACCAGAGCGTTGATGCCCTTGCGGGCCTCCCGCTCCTCCACGGGGTGCATACTGTTCAGAGCGAAGGCGTTCTTGTTGGAAACGTACTTCTGGACGAGGAACACCAGCGTGGTAATGACGATAGCGATGACGGCGATAGCGGCTGCAAAGCCATCACTGCCGCCCACCTCGTTGATGAACTCGGTGTAAAGGACAACAGGGAAGGTGCGGTAGCCCTCACCGATCAGCATCGGGGTACCGAAGTCTGCAAAGGAGCGCATGAACACCAGCAGAGCCGCAGCCAGCAGGGTGGGCATGATAAGGGGTACGACCACCTTGAAGAAGCAGGCGATGCCAGAGCATCCGAGGTTCTCAGCCGCTTCGATAAGGGAGTTGTCGATGTTCTTCAGTGCACCTTTGGCGTAGAGGAACACCAGCGGGAACAGCTGGAGCGTCATGACCAGCACGATGCCGCCGAAGCCGTAGATGTCCGGGATGGCGATGCCGAGGTTCTTGAAGAAGGTGGTGATGATACCGCTGCGACCCAGCAGCAGGATCCACGAGTAGGCACCGATGAAGGGAGCCGACATGGATGCCACCACAATGAGGATGTTCAGCACCGACTTGCCCTTGATCTTAAAGATCGTGAACAGGTATGCCAGTGGGGTGCCAATGGCGATGGAGAGCACCGTCGCTGTGATGGATACCTTGAAGCTGTTGATCAGGGTATCGAAATAGTAACTCTTGGAAAAGAACTTCGTGAAATAAGCCAGCGTGAAGCCGCCGGTGTCGGGGTCCAGCACAGACTGGCGGATCAGGTATGCCATCGGGTAAAGCAGGAACAGTGCATAGAGTGCGATGGTCCCCAGCGTAATAGCTCCCCAGACATCAAGACGGAACTTATTATTGTTTTTCATAAGCGTCGCTCCTGATGAGATTGGTATCACCGTCCTTGGTAAAGACGTTGATTTTCTCTTTCTTGACCTTCAGCAGCACCTTCTCGCCCTTCTTGAGACCCTCGCCAATGGAGGACTCCTCCACGATCTCCACCGAGTCACCCTGATCGGTGTCAATGGTGTAGTGGGTGTTGAGGCCGAGGTAGGTGCACTCCTGCACGGTGCCGTGGATGCCATCGGTGCCGTCCTTGCAGATAATGAACTCCTCCGGGCGGATGGAGCAGCGCACATCCTGCTCGGCAGCCTTGTCCAGAGCATCGATGTGCTCATGGTAGCCATCGGCAAAGGTGATGATGCCGTCCTTGACATGGGCATTCACGATGTTGGTGCGACCGATAAAGGTGGCAACGAAGACATTCTTCGGGCGCTGGTAGATGTCGCGGGGAGTTCCAACGTGCTGGATGACGCCGTCCTTCATAACGGCGATACGGTCACTGATGGCCATTGCCTCTTCCTGATCGTGGGTAACATACACGGTGGTGATACCCACACTCTTCTGGGTGTGGCGAATGACACTGCGCATCTCGATGCGGAGCTTTGCGTCCAGATTGGAAAGAGGCTCGTCCATCAGCAGCACATCCGGCGAGATGACCAGTGCGCGAGCCAGTGCGATACGCTGCTGCTGACCGCCGGAAAGCTGGTTGGGCATACGGTCGGCATACTGCATGATCTGCATCAGATTCAGAAACTCATCCGTCCGCTTCTTGATCTCGGCCTTGTCCACCTTGCGGTTTTTCAGACCGAATGCCACATTGTCCCGGACGGAGAGGTTCGGGAAGATGGCATAGTTCTGGAACACCATGCCGATGTTGCGCTTGCTGGGGTCCATATCGTTGATGCGCTTCTCGTTGAAGAAGATGTCGCCGCCCTCAATGGAGTTGAAGCCTGCGATCATACGGAGAAGGGTGGTCTTGCCGCAGCCGGAGGGACCCAGCAGGGTGAACAGCTCACCATCTCCGATCTCCAGATTCAGGTCCGGGATGACCGTATTATTCCCGTAGCGCTTTACTGCGTCTTTGACTGATATTCTGCTCATACTAGCCTCCTGCTGCCCTTTGAATTACTTGCTCTGCAGATCGGTGAAAATCTCAGTGTATTTATCCACCAGCTCGGACTTGTGGGAGCTGACGTAGGGGATGTCCTCTTCGATGACATTGATGTCTGCCATCGGGGTCATGGCATCGTTAGTGGCAGCGTCCTTCATAACAGGACGGTTGGTCAGGGTGCTGCCCCAGATGTTCTGGACTTCCTCGCTCAGGATGAAGTCGATGAACAGCTTGGCGTTGTCCATGTTCTTTGCGCCCTTGATGATGGTGGCAGAAGCAGGCAGGAAGACGGTGCCTTCCTTCATGTAAACGATCTTGACAGGTGCGCCGTCCAGAACCAGCTGTGCACAGGGGTCCTCATAGGACAGACCCACCACATACTCACCATCGGCAACTCCCTTGTAAACGCCGCTGGAGCTTTCGCAGATCTTGCCGTCCACATTCTCAAACAGGTCGTGGACGTACTGCCATGCCTTATCGTCCTCGTAGCCGCCCATTGCCAGCAGCATATTGGTCAGGTGTGCGAAAGCGGAAGAGGAGTTGGCGGGGTCGGCAGTGGCGATCTTGCCCTTCAGGGCCGGGTTCAGCAGATCTTCGTAGCCCTCGATCTTGATGTCGCCGATGAGGTCGGTGTTGACGATGAGGACGCTGCCATCCAGCACGTTGCCGGTGATGAAGCCGCACTTATTCTTGTAGGCATCGATGACGTTTGCATCGTTGGCGGAAACATACGGTTCCCACAGGTCCTCGTTGGTGTACATCAGCGACCAGGAACCGCCGAACAGGACATCTGCGTAGGGATCGTTCTTCTCGGACTGGATACGCTTGACCAGTTCGCCGGTGCCGGCCTGGATCAGCTCGACGTTGACGCCGTATTTCTCCTCAAACAGAGGAATGGTGGCGTTCAGCAGGCCCTCAGAGTTAGGCGAGTAGATCACGAGGTCGCCGCCGCCCTGTGCAGCAGTACCAGAAGCGGCAGTGGAAGCAGCAGTAGAACCGGCAGAAGAGGTGCTGGCGGAGGAGCCGCCGCAAGCGCTCAGAGCAGCAGAAGCTGCGATAACACCGGTAGCCATCAGGAACGAACGACGAGAAATCTTTTTCATAGTAAAAACCTCCATTTTTTACTTGAAACCTTTCGATAGTCCCATTTTAATGCTTCTAGCACAAAAATAATACTCAAATTGCAGAACAAATGGAAAAAATACCGAACAGCGGCTGTTCGGTATTTTTTCGTAGACACTTATTTCAGGGTGCTCTGGTACTCCCGCACCGAGCAGCCTATGTATTTTTTGAAAACGTGGTTAAAATATTTGTACTCACCAATGCCGCACTCCCAGCCAATTTGGGAGATGGGCAGTTTTCCTTTCCGGATGAGTTCCAGAGCGTTCTGAATACGGCAGCGGTTGAGGTAGTCAATGACCGTTGTGCCAAGCTCTTTCTGGAACTTCTGGTTAATATACCGTTCCGAGTAATGGAACTGTTCCTGAAGGTCAGAAAGCGTTATCTTGCTCTGGTAATTCTCTTTCAGATATGCTACGATGCGCAGCACCAGTGGGTCAGTGACCTTATCTTCGCTTAATGGCGGCAGTGCTGTCCGGCTGCGGACGGCCTCCGCCTCGTCCTCCCGCTGTTGGAGGTACTGGTTATTCCCCGCAAGGCGAACAGCCTTCTCCAGCGCAGTGCGCATCTCGTCCATGTCGAGGGGCTTGAGCACATAATCCGATACGCCGTTCCGGATAGCCTGCTGGGCGTACTCAAACTCCGAGTAGCCTGTTAGGATGATGGCGATATAGTTGAATTTCTCCCGGGTGTCGGCGATCATCTCAAGACCGTTTTTTACCGGCATGGTAATGTCGGTAATAACGATGTCAGGCTGCAGTTCAGCGATCTTTTCTTCACCTACTTCCCCATTCTCTGCCTCGCCCACCACCGAACAGCCGCACTCCTCCCACGGTACCGAGTAGCGGATTCCCTTGCGGATGATCTCTTCATCTTCTACCAGTAGAACGCGATACATGGTTTACATTCCTCCCAGCCGGAGCTTGAGTTTCACTGTGAAGCCTTCGCCCTCGGTGCTGTCGATGGTCAGCCCGCTGTCACCGCCGTAGCCCAGCCAGATGCGACGGTTGATGTTCTGCAGACCATTGTGCTCGATATTCACTTCATCCGAGCGCAGGATGTCTCGCAGCTGTTCCAGCGTTGTCTCGTCCACACCTCCGCCGTTGTCATCTACCGTGAAATAGAGCGCATCCTCCCCCAGCCAGCCCCGTACCCTTATATGGATGCGGGGCTTCTTCTGGAATCCATATTTGATGCTGTTTTCCAGCAGGGGCTGTAAAAGCAGCTTCGGGATGATGAACTCCATACAGGCATCGTCGATGTCGATCTCGTAGGAAAAATTCGCACCGAAACGGGTGGACTGGATCACAAGGTAATCCTGCAGATATTTCAGATCATCTTTCACGGTGACATTGTGCTTTGTGTTGTTGATGCTGTAGCGCAGGATGCCGATAAACCGCCCGATCAGCTGCTGGGCTCGCTGGGGGTCTGTCGGAATAAGATAGCGGATATTGTCCAGCGTATTATAAATAAAGTGGGGATTGATCTGCGCCTGAAGATTCTGCATCTCCATCCGGTTGTTCACTTCGGCAAGAGCGATGTTGCGCTGGCTCAGTTCTTGAATACTGCGAACCATCTTGTTGACCTGATGGGCGATCTCCTCGATCTCATCGCCGGTGTCGATCTCGATGATGTGATTAGGGTCCTCCTTGCGGATGATGCGGATCTCCCGCACGAGGGTGTCCACCGACTTTACCATCTGCTCAGTCATAGCGTGCATGATACGGGCGAACATTGCCGCCCAGCTCAGTCCCAGCAGTACGATCAGGAGCAGACCCACGAAGAGATAACTGTAATTCGTGGGCGAGTAGATGAAGGAGTAAGCCAACACCGTGCCCTTTTCCAGCGAGCGGCTGCTGCGCAGATAGCGGTTCCCGTTCACTCGCACATACTGTGCCGCATCGGCGGGCAGATACTTGTTGGCGTTCTTCTGGGAGAGGAAGGAGGAGTTTGAACAGGCAATGACATCACCGTTGGGTTTGGTAAGGATAGCATCGTACTGGTACTGGCTGAACAGTTTTGTCCAGTCGTTCTCGTTCAGATAGACTGCCGCAGCACCCATATATTCGCCATCCCGGTAGAGCGGATGGATCATGACGTATTCTGAGCTGTTGGCACGGAAGTGGTAGACCGTGGTGTAGACGGTCCGCATAAGATGGCAGGCGTTGTCCACGGCGATGCCGTTGAATTCCTGTCGGTGGAGGTTCATCTCTCCCTCCGAAAAGGTCGTGAACCGAACATCTCCCTTGGAATCGGTGAGGATGAGTTGTATCTCCACAGGAGCTGAGACGTTGTACTGGCTGATAAGATAACGCAGGTTGTCCTGATCCTTCCTCAGCTCGGAGAGGAACAGCTCGGTATGTCCAGCGTCCAGCAGAAAGGCTGACGTGTTATTGTACACCGCCTGGAAGGTGGAGGCGACGCTCTCCAGATGGTCTTCCCGCCGGGAGTTCTGGTTGAGAGCATTCACAGCAGCGATTGCAATGCAGAACAAAAGACATCCCAGCAGCAGACTTGAGATCAGCTTACGGGAGACGCTCTGCTCCAGCTCCTGCTGAAAGCGACTCTTTTTGTAGGTGCGATCGGGGTGACTATGCTCCATACTTTCTTCGCTCCTGCTCTTCGATAGACTTTGCCATACTTCGATTATAATGCCTTGAATCAGACGCGTCAACGGGCATGTTGCTGTCATTTTTTATTGCATAACACAAAAAACTGCCCGGACCACGGCGTTTGCGCTCGATGAGGTCGATGTCCTCCAGTTCCCGGAACAGTTTGACCGCTTTGTGTTCAGCGCAACAGAGGGATTCCTGCACTTCTCGGACGGTGTAAATGATATACACCCGACCTTGCTCGTCCAGCCAGCCATTTTTTGCGGACAGGCTCATGCGGTCCAGCAGGATGCCGTACAGTGTCCGGGCATCGGTGGAGAGCTGCCGGAAACGGTGGTCTTGGAACAGTGCCTTGGGGATGCGGAAGTAGGAGAACAATTCGCCCGACTGACCATAGAAGTAGTCCAGCGTCATTTGGTGTGGCCTCTGATTTTCAACTGTATGGGTGTACTCATGTGGAAAACCTCCTCCCTGATTTCTACAAAAGAAAAAGCTCACCTTCTTTTTTTGAAAGTGAGCCATGTAAAGCCAAAATGGTAACAGTAAGTGTCGAGTTTCGTAGGTGAAAATTTTCACCTACCGTTTCACCTACAAAGAGCCATTTTAGAGACAAAAAGATACCAAAAGTTACGTCAAAGTACACAAAGGCGTTTTTTCAGAATTATGAGATAGTCACATGATTCCACAAGAAAAATAGGATTTCAAAATTAGCGACGTTCTCATAACCGCTTGGTCGCGGGTTCAAGTCCTGCCTGGCCCATAACAAAAAGGACCCCAGCTTAGGCTGGGGTTCTTTTTGTTATCTCGGGCCAGCGGACTTGAAGAAGCACGGCCGCCCGCAGGCGGCAACCGACAGCCCAGTGGGCTGTCGGTTAGTGCGCGGGTCCCAACGGCCAGGAACGTCTACCAAGGAAGCTGCCGTTTCCGGAGTACCTTCTGCTGCACTCTTTTTATCACGCAAGAATTTTGTCGAGCTGGAACTGAACGATGGTGTTCAGCCGGTCGAGCCTCTCAGCTTCGAGCAAGATGCGCGGATGAGCCTTAAATCGGAATCCCTCCAGGTTTTTCAAATCCGAACGGATCGCATCTGTCAGAAGCCCCCTGGCAGTGGCGATGAAATCCGAACCGAGCCGGGGCGCAGAATGGCGGATGCACCATTCCGAGCACTCCGCCAACGCCCTCATTTTCATCTATCATTTTCAGAGATTTTGATAGATGAAATGATATGCTCATCTTATCACTTTCCGCAGCGTGCCAAACAGCCGCTTCACATCAACAGGCTTTGCCAGATGGGCGTCCATACCGACGGAGAGGGCTTTCTGGCGGTCCTCGTCGAAGGCGTTGGCCGTCATGGCGATGATGGGGATGGTGCGGCGGCCATCCGACAAATTGCGGATGAGCTTTGTCGCCTGATAACCGTCCATGTTGGGCATCTGGATGTCCATGAGGATGGCATCATAATAGCCCGCCGGGTGGGCCTTGAGCGCCTCGACGCAGAGTTCACCGTCGGCAGTGCGCTCCACGGTAAGGCCGCTCTCTTCCAGAATGGTCACGACGATCTCAGCGTTGAGGTCGTTGTCCTCGGCCAGCAGGATGCGGCATCCCTTGAGCTGAGCCGCGTCGCCCTCTGCGTCCTGCTCCTCTACGCTCTTCTGGGCCTCATCCGCCAGCGGGAACCCAAGGGTGATGGTCACAGTGGTTCCTGCGCCCAGCTTGCTCTGAACGTCGATGCTGCCGTGCATCCACTCCACGAGAGCCTTCACGATGGGCAGGCCCAGGCCGGTGCCGATGACTTTGCTCTCAGTGCTGGTATGCTCACGGGTGAACTCCTCGAAGATATGGGGCAGATACTCCTCGCTCATGCCGATGCCGTCGTCCTGAACAGTAAAGGTATAGCGTCCCGTCTTCGGCTTCTCAGTCGGCAGTTCTTTCACCGACACCGCAACATGTCCGCCCTCGGGCGTATATTTGATGGCGTTGCTGATGACGTTCAGCAAGATCTCCCGCACCTTGGTGCGGTCGCACACAATATAGGGATGTTCGACATCGGTATGGTAGGTGCAGGTCAGCTTTTTCTGCTGGACAGAAGGTTCAAAGACGTCCGAAAGCGTCTGCATCAGCGCGCACAGGTCGCCGGGCTCTTCTTTCAGCACAGCCTTGCCGCTCTCGATGCGGGCCATTTCCAGCACATAGTTGATGAGTGAGAGCAGAAATGCGCTGGATGAGCGTATCTTCTCGGTGTAATCCAGCACCTTGTCCTTCTCGTCGATGTGCTTTTCCAGAAGCTCCGAAAAGCCGATGATGGCGTTCATCGGGGTGCGGATGTCATGGCTCATATTGAACAGGAAGCGGGTCTTTGCCTCGTTGGCTGCCCGGGCCTCCTGTGCAGACTTTTCAAGGGCCGCTTCGTGCTGCAGGTCCTTCTGGTGCCGGTTCATGAGCTCCCAGCAGGCATAGGCCGCCATCATACCAATGATGGTGGCGATGACGATGCCCAGCGAGAGCTGCTGGTCCGAGAACCACCCGGCTTTCGGGATGATCTCGAAATACCAGGTATCGTTGGGGACGCTGCACGCAACTTCCAGCGCGTTGCCGTGGAAATCCTCTTCGCTCTCCGCGATGACGATCTTTTCGCCGGTATAGGGGTCTTTTTTCCAGATTTGATACCGGTAGCCCGCATCCTCCATCTTGTCCAGCTCGACCTCATCAATGAAGTTGTCCCACTGTAAAACAAGGACGGAGAAACCCCAGAACAGGCGCTCCCCCTTTTCACTATAGGTATAGATGGGGTCGAACAGCAGCGCGCCCGTACCGCCCTGCACCAGCTCGAAGGGACCAGCGATGGTGTACATCCCGCTGTTCTTGGCAAGGTTTGCTTCCTTTTTGCGGGCGGGGTTTTGCAGCATATCAAGCCCAATGGCCGCCTCGTTGCCCTCTACCGGGTACACCTGAGAGACGACGCCGTCTTTCGCCAGCTCGTGGGTCTTGATGACGCTGCTGCCATCCTGCATATTGCTGGATATAACAGCAAACTCCTCTTCACGGAGCACATGGCCCGACTCGATACATTTTTTGATGAAGTCCGATTCTGCCAGATAGCGGTTCAGCTGGGAAGACACACGGCTGATGGTGGACTCAGCCGCATAGACAGCCCGCAGCCGCTCGTCTTTTTCCTGATTGAGCGAAATCAGCCGGAGCGAAAACAGCGCCACCGCAAATGTGAGCAGGAAGACCACTGCGGGCAGGATGACGTCCCTGCGGGCAAATTTTTTGAGTGCCATTGCTCGTTTCCTCCTGTTCCGACATTTCCGTTTTATACCATTATAAGGAATCCGGGTACAAAAGTAAATCATCCGCCCCGAAAATTCACAAAAGCGTGCAATAATGGAAAAAGCCCGGTGGTTTCAACGAACCATCGAGCTTTTTCTTGGCGGAGTAGGAGGGATTTGAACCCTCGCGCCGTTGTTTAGACGACCTACGCCCTTAGCAGGGGCGCCTCTTCGGCCTCTTGAGTACTACTCCAGAGCAAAGTGTGTTACACTTATTCAATAAAAAATGGCGGAGAGAGTGGGATTCGAACCCACGGTACGTTGCCGTACGGCAGTTTTCAAGACTGCTTCCTTAAACCACTCGGACATCTCTCCTCGTGGGCACTCGCACACGCCGTACCGAATGCCTATTTAATTTACCAGATTTCCGGCCTTCTGTCAAGCCCAAATTGAAAGTTTTTCGTCCAGCCCTGCAGATCCCTCTCATGCGACAACCTTTTTTTGGCTGGCCGCTCACTTTTCTCTTTACAAAAACATCTTTTTGTTGTACAATAAAAGCATAAAATATTGACCTCGGAGTAAAGGAGTGTACGACCATGTCGTTTTCAGAGCTTTTGAAGCAGTGCCGCAAGCAGAAGGGGATCAGTCAGGCTGAGCTGGCATCCAAACTGGGGGTGACCCAGCAGGCCGTCGGCAAGTGGGAAAGCGGCAAATCCTCCCCCGACCCCGCCACGGTGGCCCGCATCGCTGAGATTTTGAGCACCACAGCCGATTTCCTGCTGGGTCTCTACCGCCCGGTGTCCAATGTGACCACCCCGGAGGAGCGTTTCTTTGGCAACTACGCCGAGAGCCTCATCCCGGTCATCGGCACCGTGAAGGCCGGGTACGGCGCACTGGCCTTTGAGGAGGATTATGGGCAGGAGTATGCCCGCGTCAAGGACCCCTCCAACTACTTCTACCTCGTCGTGCGCGGCGACAGCATGGAGCCCCGCATCCAGGACGGCGACCTCGCCCTTGTCCACAAGCAGGACACGCTGGAAAACGGCGACCTGGGCGTGCTGGTCTACGGCGACGAAGGCGAAGGCACCCTCAAGCGGTATATCCAGCGGGGCAACTGCGTCGTTCTGCAGCCCTTCAACCCCGCTTACAACGAGCTGGTCATCAAGGGTGAGGACCTGAACCGCCTGCACATCGCGGGCCGCGTGGTCGAGACGAAGGCCAAGTGGTGAGTCTCTCCCCTGCCCCACGGCGCTTCTGATCAGCAGCTGTGGGGGTAAGGGGGAGATATACCCTTCCGGGAGGTATCTTTCTATGGAACAGTCCCTGATGGACAAGCTCACCATCTTGGCCGACAGCGCAAAATATGACGTGGCCTGCACGTCCAGCGGCGCGTCCCATGCGGCGAAGCGCGGCACCATCGGCAGCTGCTATGCGCCGGGCTGCTGCCACGCCTTTACCGCTGATGGCCGCTGCGTCAGCCTGCTGAAAGTCCTGATGAGCAACTGCTGCGCCTTCGACTGCAGCTACTGTGTCAATCGGAAGTCCAACGACGTTCCCCGGGCCACTTTTTCGCCCCGGGAGCTGGCCGAACTGACCATCGAGTTCTACCGCCGCAACTACATCGAGGGACTTTTCCTGTCCAGCGCCGTGCTGGGGACCCCCGACTACACCACCGAGCGGATGCTCACCGTTCTGCGGCTGCTGCGGAACGAATATCACTTCGGCGGCTACATCCATGCCAAGACCATCCCCGGCACAAGCCCCGAGCTCATCCAGCAGATGGGCTATCTTGCCGACCGCCTCAGTGTCAATGTCGAGCTGCCCAGCGAGCAGAGCCTCCATCTTCTCGCCCCCGACAAGGGCCGCCACTCCATCTTCCGGCCCATGAAGCAGATCTCGGTGGCAGGTGAAGAGAGCAGGCAGGAGCTGACCCTCTACCGCCACGCGCCCAAGTTTGCCCCCGCCGGCCAGAGCACCCAGATGATCGTCGGTGCGTCGCCCGAGACGGACTACCACATTTTGCAGCTGTCCGAGGGGATGTACCAGAAATACGGCCTCAAGCGGGTGTTCTACTCGGCCTATATCCCGGTGTCGGACGACACCCGCCTGCCTGCGCTGGACACGAAGCCGCCGCTCCTGCGGGAACACCGGCTCTATCAGGCCGACTGGCTGCTGCGGTTCTACCAGTTCAAGGCCGACGAGATACTGGATAAGGACAACCAGAGCTTCAACCCCTATCTCGACCCGAAATGCAACTGGGCCGTCCAGCACTACGGGCTGTTCCCGGTGGATGTGAACCGCGCCCCCTTCGAGATGCTGCTGCGGGTGCCGGGCATCGGCCCCAAGAGCGCCCGCCGCATCCGGGACGCCCGGCGGCTGTCGGCCCTCGGCCTCGACGAGCTCAAGCGGATGGGCGTCGTGCTCAAGCGGGCGCAGTATTTCATCATCTGCCGGGGCTTTTCCGGGGCGCACCCGGGCCGGGGCAGCGCCGGACGGGAGCGCATCACCCGGGCGCTCATCGACCCCAACGTCTTCAGCGCCGGGGCCGAGCAGCTGAGTATGTTCGCACCGCCCGCCGTTGACCGGCTGGTGGAGCAGGGCGTGCCGCCCCGGGCGGCCCAGCGGATGGTGCGGGAGGAGGCGGTGCAATGTCTGGCGAGAGCACTGTGATGCCGCCCCGGAAGCTCCACGACGCCGATGTGGTCTACCTCTACGACGGCAGCTTTGAGGGCTTCCTGTGTTGTGTATTCGAGAGTTTCGCCCAGCATGAGCTCCCCTTCGCCGTCTGGACGCCCCAGCGGGAGACGGCCACCCTCTACCCCGTCCGGGACATCGAGACGGACTCTGCCAAAGCGCAGCGGGTCTTTTCGGCCCTTGGCCGGAAACTGGGCCGGGAGACGGAATATCTCGTCAGCCGGGATTTCCTCTCCGGGCAGGAAGATAAGGAATTGCTGCTCATCCGCTTCCTGCATCTGGCCTTCGCCCTCGGCCCCGGCACGGTCAAGCGGATGGGCCACCCGGACGTGGCCCCCCTCTACGAGATGAAAAAGAGTCTCGACTGGGAGGTAGACAAGTTTCAGGGCTTCGTCCGCTTCGAGGAGCACGACGGGATGCTGGGTGCGGTCATCCACCCGAAAAACTATATCCTGCCTCTGCTGCGGGGGCATTTCTGCTCCCGCTTTCCGGAAGAGAACTTCATGATATACGACGCCGTCCATCAGGCGGTATTGCTTTATCAGGAGCACAGGGCCCAGCTTCTGGAGCTGGCTGCGCCGCTGGAGCTGCCCCCGCCCAGCGCCCGGGAACAGGAGTTTCAGGCCCTCTGGAAGCAGTTCTACGACACGCTGGAGATCAAGGCCCGCCACAACGAAAAGGGCCGGATGACCCACTGTCCCAAGCGTTTCTGGCAGGATATGGTAGAAATGCGTTGATTCTTTACAAAAAGGTTGCATCTGCGCCGTTGCGCTCTGCAAAAGGTATGGTATACTAAAGGGGAGCTTCGGCAGAGCATCTGCCGCACCCACCCCGAAACGGGCTATGATAAAAGGAGCATTGTTAAAACTATGGTTCGCATTACTATGGAAGACGGCGGCATCATCGACATCGAGCTGAACGAGGAAGCTGCCCCCATCACCTGTGAGAATTTCAAGAAGCTGGTCGGTCAGGGCTTCTACAACG
>ERZ1026876.515-NODE-515-length-22570-cov-30.641750_pt1 | contig 22570 bp, 24 predicted proteins | sample MGYA00380168_ERZ1026876 | MGnify/ENA primary metagenome ERZ1026876 (study PRJEB33269, sample SAMEA4719804) | human gut metagenome | biome: human-associated habitat; feature: organic feature; material: feces | place: Cameroon | collected 2013-10 ... | reverse complement strand
ATAATGGCGTTAAATTTAAATCTGATTTTAACAAGGAATATAAAAAATTTAACGAAAATGCAGTTTATAATTATAACGGGAGAGACACTCAGATAGACCCAGACTTACAAGATATTTATAATTTTGGCAGTTTAGATGAAAGGTTGGGATATGAATAGTCTGGAGATGAGTATGATGTACTCAACAAGATTGAAAGTGAATTTATACCTACTTCTGACGTGGGTAGATACGGAAAGTTTAATAAAATAAATAAGTTGGCTGGTTATACACCAAAAGATGTGAGCGATAAAAATGCCAAAAAACAATCAGAAACACTATGGAATAAAATGAAAACAAGTGTAACTAAAAATATTTTTAAGAAACTGAAACTCTAAGAAGGAGGGAACATATAATGGAAGATTTTGATAAAAAGACAAAAGGGGGAATAGAACCTTCTCAAGTCGCCAAAGAAATAGCCCAGGTTGAACAACAAATAAGTCAATTTAAAAATAATGTTCAAAAAGCTTTTTCTGGGATATTGGACTCTCCAATTGATTGGGACAAAGTTCTTATGACCAGACAACTGGAAGTACTAGCAACAAAGCAATTAACTAATATTCAAAATGAAATGTTAAAAATTCAACAGGCCACAGAAAAAGTATCTGGGTCTACTAAAGATTTGGATAACAAATTAATTAGTCTGGCCACGGATTATGATAAATTGTAGCAAGCTCAAAAAGATTTGGAGCAAATTAGATATAACCAGCTTAGGATTCAAACTTTAGAAAACCAAAAATTTTATTCTCAGCAAAACGCAAAACTACGCACCCAAAAAGATGATATAAAAAGAGTGGTTTCTAGAGAACAAAAAGAAACTTATAAAGCTCCGGCAGATTTTTAGAGAGGCCACGGCTTTAGAAGTGCTCCACAAAAAGAGATGTCTTCTAAAGAGGTGGAGGCATGGTTTAAAAGTTTAGAGTTAGATAAGTCTTCTTTTGATAAATTTAAAAGAATAAATACTGAGTATCGTGAAGCTTATGGTAAAAAGAGGTCAAAAATAGAAAATGTTAGATTGGCTGAATCCATAGCAAACGAAAAATTGGCCAAAGAAATTGTAGAAAAACAAAATCCAAAATCTTTTAAATATGGAGATTTTGACTTTAGAATTGGTGGAGTTTCTACTTTTGGAACCGGAAAGGGAGACTATGTTCCTTCCTTTGTTGAAAGCAATGGAAAAGTTTATCCACAAACTACCGTAAAACTATCTTCTCCAATTCTTAATAACCCCAATAATATAGGAAATGTAGGTTCTTTACAATATTATGGAACCTCTTCTCTATACACTCTAGACCAAAAATTAAGTCAGCTTGAAAAAGAAGGTTCTCCCGCTTCACTTGAATATGCAAAAGAGATAGTCTCTAAGCTTGGAGAAGCTGTTTCAAAAGTTTATGAAGAAGGTGTTGACCAAAAGGGAAACCAGAGCGAGCTATATAGAAAGCTCATGGGACAGATTTCAAAAGAGGGCACCACTTCTGGATTGTATGGAGCTTTGAGAGCTAGAAGCTCTGACAGATTAGATAACTTTCAAATAATAAATGGAGAATATGGCAATTTAAATTCTGAATCTGAAGATGAAAAATTTAGAAGAGAAAGAAAAGAGTTATACAAAGAAGAAATTAAAAAATATGGAACATCCCTTACTCACGGAAACAGTGGAGATTTATTAAGCTCTTTAATTAAGACTATAGAAGACCCAATTACAAGACAGCTATCTTATACAATAAATAAAGATGTATTTAACGAACAATTCTTTAAAGGCGGAAATGGTTTTGCTGGATTTGACGAAATTATTAAGTCTGGTGGGGGAAAAGAGTTAATAGACCTTCTCCAACAAAGTATTAGCGATAGTTTTGGAGTGGAGAAACGTAACGGATATGTAAGACAAAAAGAACAGCAGTTAATTGGTTCTGTTGGTAGAAATGAGTAGGGGTCTATGATTAGGGGTGGAGATTTTTACGACAATAAAGACCTAGAAATAGACGCTAAGACACAAGCTTGGGACAACTTAGAACAGTCTTATAAAAATACTACAGACTCTTTAAATGCTGTGAACTCTTTGTATGTTGAGCTAAAAAAGAGAGCAGAGCAACTTTTAGCAGAAGCTCCCGATAATGAAAATGTAAAAAAAGTTGTTGGTTTATTAAACTATAGACTAAAGCATAGTGTTGGATTGGATAAGGCTTCTGTTGATTCTGAACAGACTATAACTACAAGCGCAAACGCTCTATCAAACTTTTTAACGCAAGGTCCAAGTTATTTAAAGTCTTTTGAGTCTTATGCTTAGAAAACTGGAGTAACTCCAAAATTCGCAGCTGCTGAAGCTATTTCTCAGATGGAAGATGCAACGCAAGAAAAATTAGAGCAGTCTGTAAAAGCTTCTCAGGAATATTTAAATTTCTTTTCTAATTTATATAATAGCATAAAAGAATCTGTATCTAAGTTAAAAATTTCAGAGCAATCAAAAGTTGGAAGTAAGCTTTTTTAGATAAAGGGTGGAACTCAAGAAGACTTTTATAGAAATTTAAGTGTTTATTATGATGGGCAAGACTCTTCGGAACGATTAGGCGAATTAAAAGGTTTAATGGATTCTTATGATTCTGCAAGAAAGGGTCATAAAAAAGTTCCATTTTCAAAAAAACAGTATGCTAGTTATTTAGAAGAGTTTAACTCAATAAATGAATTTCAGCAAATTATAAATCAAAGTGTTTCTAAATTACAAGGTGGAGTTTTAAACGTAGGAAGAAGTTTAGATTCTAAAGAACTAGACAATATTCTTAATGTCGTGGAGTCTTTTGTACACGATAAAAATCTATTTTTTGATTTTATCAAGCGTTTTTATGGTGAAACTTATGAAATTGGAGCCTCCTCTTTTAATAGATATTCCGAAGATAAGGGAATAGATTTAGAATCCTTGCCTAGAGAGTGGTATTCTGGTGTTGGAAAGGGAAGGGGAGTTCAAACCCCAAAACAAAGATTCCTAGAAAACAAGAAAGGATTATCAATACTGGCTTCTTTGGGTGTCGGGCCTGGAGAATATGAAAAAGGACTACAAAACGTAGAAGAAAGGCTCTCTTTAAAGCAAAAACAGTTCGATGATAATTCTTCTCTAACTAGTGAAATGCAAGATGCTCAAAATATTGTCACTAGATATAAGGAAAAGTTAGCGATAGCTGAAAATTCCATAAATGAAATAGAAAGCACTTTTAAGCAGTATCTCACTAAAACAAAAAGTGGTTCTAAAATAGATTGGAAAGCTATAAGAAAAGATGATACTTTAAGCTTGCTTTTCTCTCAACAAGAAATAACAGATTTTAGTAAGCAATACAAAAAAGACCAAGATTTTATTAAAAGGGGTCAACCTAAAGAAGTTATTGATGCTGAAAGTTATTTGCAAAATGTTGGAGAAAATGGTAATGTTCTTCTACAAGAAATTAGTTATTTGACCCAAATTAAAACTCTATTACAAGACACAATAGCGATTGAAAGTAGAAATAGAGCAAGAATAGAATAGAGTAAAATAGCTTCTCTACAACAAGCACAACAAGCACATCTACCTCAAGAAACTCCAAAAACAACAAAAGCACAAGAGGTTGATTCAGCTTCTCAAAGCGCGGAACAATCTGCTAAAAATGCAGAAAAGGCATTAAAAGGCGAGAGAGAAGCTGTTGAAGAAAACAATAAAGCTTTACAACAGCACGCTAAAGACATGGGCGAAGCTGCCCAGTCTGAAAAAGAAAAAGTTAATATCTCTAATGAACTGTCTAAAGTTTTAGAAAAAGAAAAAGCAAATCTAAATAATGCTGAGAAAGCTAATGATAGCTTAATTGAGAAAGAGTTAACTTTAAGTGATACTATAAAGCAAACCGGAAAAGACATAGATAAATATAGTTACAATTATAGAAAGGTTAAGCTTGATACCAAAGATGGTGGACACACATATTTGGATGAAAGCGGAAATAAATTAGATTATATTTATTCTGCGTCTGGGATAGGTTCAGCTTTATATGAATCTGGCATGTCTGAGGCTACTTTAGCTCAAACTAAATTCTTTACTGATGCAGCGAGAAAAGGTAAGAATGTACAAACTAATTTTGATGTAAATAGAATAATTAATGGTTCTTATAATAGAAACGACCAATCTTAGTTTGCTTTCCAATTAGCAGCTTCTTCTATAAGAGGAAATTTGATTCACGATGCTAACGACACAGTAATTAAATATGCTAAAGAAAATAATTTGAGTTTTGATGATTTAATTGGCGGGAATTTAGGCGGTTTTAATTTTTATGAAAACAATAAAATTTTCGACCAATTGGCAACACTATTTAATGGTAGTGCTGAATTAGCAAAACAATATGTTGAGGCCATGGGAGACCCATTAGAGAATCTAAAACAGTCTCTCACTATTCTTAAAGAGCTTTCAAATAATGACTTAGCTAATATATTTACAGAAGAGTCTATTGGAGCAGACATTAAGAAAAATGGTCAAAGAAACTTTACTCTTGTTGGTACGCTTGATAATATTATTAAAGATGAGGCAGCAAAAACATTTAAGAGCGTTGACCTTAAGAATAAAGCAACCAAGGGTCAATTAAGTTCAAAAGACATCTTGGAAGGTTTTGTACAACAGAATCTTTTAAGAATGGCTGTAAACGATGATGGCTGGCTTAAACAGCATGGCGTAGCAGAAAAAGATTTTAGCGCTTATAGAAAAAGTGTAGAAGATAATTACACCCAATTTTTAAAAGTAGATAAATATGCTGCTACACTTACAGCTGCTGGTATAGGCGGGGGTAGCGCTCAAGAAGATTTGAAAAATATAATTGCTTTAATAAATTATATTCAACAAATTTCTAAAGGAGTTTCTTCTAGACTGCCAGGAGGGTCTTTACCAGAGTGGAGCAACCTTGTTCAGATGTTTTAGACTGAGCAACAAGCCCAAAACGAACAAGACGCGCAGCAGGGTGGTAAAGCCTTTAATAATAAGCTAATAAGCAAATACGCTAAAAACAAAAAAGAGCAATACAAAGTTATTGAAGACATGCAGAGACTTGAGCTTACGAATAAGCAACAAGGTGAATCTCAAGGTTCTCAGGTCTTAATGAATACTTATAGACAAAGACTTGCTTTCTTGGAAGAGCAGCTTAGATTAATTGATATAACTAAGCTAAGTGAAGAAGAACAAGTACGCCTAAATGAAAAGTTAAATGATTTAAACCAAGCCCACATAACTAACTCTAGAAAAATTGCAGCTTCTCAAAAACAGCAAGTTGGATTTTTACAGAAATTAGTTGGTGGATTTAAACAACAAATAACCTATTTAATTGATATGTCTTTAGCATATCAAGCAGTTGGAAAACTAAGACAAATAATTAGTTCTGTTATTCAAAAAACAGAAGAGCTAGACTCTAGAATGGTTGACCTACAAATTGCTACAGGAATGAACAGAGATGAAATTAAGGTTTTAATGAAAGACTATGTTTCTCTTGGGCGCGAATTGGGTCGTACAACCACTGACGTAGCTGCCGCAGCCAACGATTGGTTGCGTGCTGGTTACGAAGGAAAAGAGGCTGCTGAACTAACTAAGGGCTCTATGATGCTGAGTACTCTTGGTATGATAGAATCAGCAGAAGCAACGAAATATTTGATTTCTACTTTAAAGGGTTGGAAATTAAACGCGGAAGATGTAATTGGAGTTGTTGATAAATTAACCGCAGTAGATATGAGCGCAGCAATAAGCGCTGGTGACTTAGCGCTTGCTATGTCAAGAGCTAATAACTCTGCTAAGCTGGCGGGAGCTGACATGAACAATTTTATTGGATATGTCACGACTGTGGCTGACGTATCACAGAAATCTGCTGAATCCGTTGGTGAATCTTTCAAGACTATCTTCTCAAGGTTTGGCAATGTTAAAGCAGGAAAGTTCGTCGCCACAATGGAAGAGCAGAATGCTTCCGGTTATAACGACCAAGAGTTCGAGAACTTAAACGACATCGAAAAAGTTCTAGGAACGGTAGGAATTAAATTGAGAACCTCTACAACTAACTGGCGAAACATTGACTCAGTTATGGGGGAAATTGGACAAAAATGGGGTGGTTGGGACCAAACCACTCAAAACGCAGTAGCAACTGCCGTAGCTGGTACGAGACAGCGTGAAAACGTTTTAACTCTATTTGCTAACTGGGATTAGGTTTCTAAGTACGCCGATATTGCTGCGGACGCTTATGGTACCTCAGTAAGCAAGATGGAGGCTTATACTGATAGTGTAGAAGCTTCTAAGAATAGACTAACTAATGCTGTTGAAAAATGGTCTCTTTCTCTCGACCAGTCTGAGACTATTAAATTTTTCTATAATAGTTTATCAACATTGGCTGAGAATATTCATTTAGTAATATCTGCTATAACCATGTTCTTAGCTATTACTAGAGGTGGACAATTTGCTTCAAAATTAGCTATTGGAGCAGCTAGCATTGGTAATAAGTTAATGTCTACTAGTAACTATTTTGAGCAGGCCACCACAAAGAAAGAGGGATTTGGTTCTAGTTTTGTTACTTCTTTTAAAGAAGGGATACAGGAAAAATTCCTAGCTCAACAGCAAAGAGCCTATGGCTTATCGTTGCAGAAATTAACCTCTCAGCTTGATGAAGAGTCAGCTTTAAAAGCTCAACAGCTTCAAGCTATTCTTTTGGGTTTAGATGCTAAGCAAAAAAAGCAACTATCTTCTGCTCTTTTGGAATTTGCCGAGAAAAAAGAAATTGAAGCTGCTTTTAGTAGTGTAGAAGTTAAAACTTTATTGACATTGGCTGAAAAAATGCTATCAACTGAGACTTTTAAAGAAATTGAACAGCTTTATCGAGAACACAAGGATAGAGACGCCGAGGCAAGACTCCGCGAGGAAATGAATAAAGCCATCGCTAATTATATTGGCAAATTAAATAGAGCTACAGTAACCGTAATGGGCAACAACCTTGAAACTTCATCTGAGTTGACTCCAAATAAAATGATGGCGCAGGGCGCTATATCTATGGGCGCTATGGCTATTGGCGGTTTAGGTGGAAGTGGTCTTGCTCAAGCTTTTGGAGCTGGAGATGGTGGCCAAATGTTTGGCTCAATGGTTGGAGGAATGGCAGCGCCAATGCTGGCAAAAACCTTAATGGGAGCTACGGCAGTGACGGGACCAGTTGTTGGCGCTGGATTAGCGCTTGGCACGTTAGTGGTTGGCGCAATAGTAAAAGGTATAAAAGCTTCTAGAGAAAAATCCTTAAAGAATCTTCAAGAAGAATTTAAGTCAGACGTAGAAGTTTACAACAATATGAAAACCCAGTTAATAAACGCTGAAAAATTCGACGAACTGAAGAGCGGCGTTGATACAATGGGAAGAAATGTATCTTTGTCCGATGATGATTATTCTAAATATCTTGAGTTAAGTAACCAATTAGCAGAGGTATTCCCAAGTTTGGTTATAAGAACTGATGAAGCTGGTAATAAAATTGTTGGTTTCGGAGATGCCCTTGGAGACGTTGTTCCCGCAATTAAAGAAATGACTGAAGCTGCTCAAAAACAAGCAGACGCTGCTTTTGTAAAAGAAGATGCACATGGTCAAAGTGCTTTTGGAGCGAATATTGATGCGGCAGCTGATAAAATTAAAGAGGTAGAGGAAAACAGAAAAGATTCACAAAATAATATAGATGAGTTTATAAAAAGTATAAGTAGGTCATATGACCCAACAAACAACACTATTTTTGCAGATGAAGATATTCTTGACACTAATCAAAAAGGATATTATAATGGATTAATACAATCCATGTTAAAAGATGAAAAATGGAAAGATTATTGGGATGAAATTAAAAATAATCAATATGCCGAGGGAAGCGAAGCATTAGAATACATTAAAGAAAAAATGAAAGAATATCCAGAACACGATACTTCTTTCGATGTGGAAATCGCTGAAATCAATGCTTCTATGGTTGATGATTATAAGACCTATGTTAGAAACCTGGCTGCTAGTGGAAGTGTTGCCGCTTCTGAATTATTAAATAACATGACAGACGAAGGAAGCGCTCTATATGAAAATGTCTTAAAACAAATAGATGTTTCTGGAGATGTTGAAGGACAACTTAAAGATGCGGTTGATTTACTGAATAATACTTTTGAAGCTCTAAATGAAATTACTCTTTCATTTGGTGGTCAAGAATATTCTGGCGCTCAAATAGCTTCTATGAGTTTTGATAGCTTTGACTTTGTTGGAGATGCTCAAAAAGCTAGAAAAAAAGTTGCAGAAGCTATTGAGGAAATCTTTGGAGCAGACGGATATGATGAGAACGAAAAGAAAATTATTTTGTCTCTTGGATTTGAAATCAGTGATGATGGTGAGCTTGTTGACACTCAAGATATTGTTCCCAAGTTAGCCGAGGCTTTGGGAATAGAAGGAGATGACTCCCTTACCAATTTTGTTAAATGGGGTAATATTGGAGACTGGACACCAGAACAATTAAAGCGTGTCTATGAGTTAGTTAACAAAGGTATAATTAACAAACAAACCTCCGCTACTGGAGTTTACAACGTTTTGCAATCTGAACCACAAAATGCTAAGGAATCTCAAACTAGAAGAGATTATTTAAGTAAAAATTATCAAGACATCGGAACCGATATTACCCAATATCTCTTAGATGTTAAAAATGGTTTAGAAGTCGATGATAATGAAATCTTAGAAAAATGGGGGCACCTTGGAAGTGGAATGGTTTAGACGATTTCTGAAAGCGCTAAAGAAATTTCAGGGATTGTAAAAGAAGAGGGAGCAACCTCAGAAGAAGCAGTTAAGACTACTGGGGAAAAAATAAAGAGTACGTTAGAGCAATATGATTCTGCAATACTTGGCTCTTTCAAGGATACTGCTCAAAAATATGCTCAAGAGGTATTTTCTGGGATTGAGACTGGTACCAATGGTTATATTGATACGGCCTCTGAGATGGTTAATGTAATAAATGCTATTACAGATTCCTTTGAGAAGCTAGCAAAAGCTCAAAAGGAACAGGCGGACGAAGGCACTGTAAGTTGGAAAACTTATTATGAGTTACTTTCTGAAAGCTTGGACTATGCTGACCTTTTTGAATCTGACGGAAATGGCAATTTAAAGCTTGTTACCGATGCCAGGAAAAAAATGTATGAAATTCAAAGAGATGCGTTGAAGGCTCAAATCGAAGCTTCAATAAAAGAGAAAACCATACAGATTCAAAAGACTAAGGCGATTATTCAGTAGATTGATGCCACTGGTCAATATAAGGAAGAGTCCATAAATACCAGTTTAGCAGTTATCGAGTCTATGAATGTTGAGGGAGAGGCGGTCGCTAGGTTAGCTAATGAGTATTTGGCTCTTGGTGATGCTGCGGCTTATGCTAATAGCGCAAAACAGGGTAATGCTGACCCATCTCTAAAAGCGGCGGCTCAGGGTAAGCACGACTCAATCACTTATACACCAGTTGTAACTACCGACATAGAGGCTCGAAGCGTTCTTACTGGAAAAGAAGCGCAAGCGCGTAGAGACCAAGCCCAAAAAGATTTAGAGCGTTTAGAAACTGAAGTTGAAAATGAAAAAGAAAAGCTAAAAGACCTGCCCGAAGAATTTGACGACTTAGACTGGACTAGAGACTGGGATAGAGACGCTAATTTAAGTGGCGGAAGCGGTAGCGATACGGATAAATATCTAGACAGATTAAAATCCAAACTTGCTGGCGTAAATAAAGAATGGTATCAAATGGCTAAATTTAAAAATTGGCCATTAAAGGTTGGGCAAGAAGGTAATTATTATACCGCTATTAGAAACACTTTGGGAGACATTATTAAGAGACTAGAAGCTAAGCTAGCTCTTGAGCTTGCTTCCAATGGTGTTACTGAAGAGTATTATAGTTTACTACAGCAGCTACAAGAGTTTGAAGTGCAGCGCGAGAATCTAGACGACGAAGAAGCAGAAGACAGAATTTCTATTTTGGAATCTCAAGGACTACTTAATAGTAGGCTGATTCAAGCTTACGAAGTTTTGGTTTCCACAGCCGATACAGAGGCAGAGTATTATGAATATCAAAAGCGTCTTAACGATAAGATTAAAGAATATAAAGAATTACTTTATACTACTTTACAATATTGGAAAGACTTATTAGATATTCGTTTGGAGTATGAGTCTTATACTCCTTATACTGATAAATATAATTCCTTAATTACTCAAACAGAAGCTAATTTGCGTCAACAAATGCTTAATGCAGCAGATAGAGCTGCTACAGCTTATACCAATCTTTATAATGCTGCAAGAAGAGAAGGCTACTCAAAAGAGGAATCTTTAGAACAAGCAGAAAGAAACGCAGATTATCAAGGTGCTGTTAAGCAATATGCCGAAGCCTTTAAAGCTTTAGGTAATATGATTATCAAGGCTTTTGAGGACAAGGTTCAAGAGCTTCAGCAGAAAATTGATGATATGGGAGACTCTAGAGCTAAAGAATGGTCTTCTATTGAGCAAATTGAAAGTTATTATGGCAACCTAGATAAGCTTTATAATTATATTCTTGATAGAGCTCAAGTTACTTTACAAAATGTTGATACCTTAACTGATGAGGAAATTCAAAAAATTGTTGATGGTGCTAATGATGCAATTAAAAATATCAACGATAATATGATTGACCTTTATAAAGATATTAAGTCTTATCAGGAAGATATTTATAGTGCCCTAACCAATGAGATTGGTAGATATAAAAAGCAACTAGAGGAAGAAAAAGAAATAGTTGAGGACCGCTATAATAAAGAAATTGGCAAGCTAACCGATAAACAGAAGAGCATAGAAAGAACTAATAAGCTTTTACAAATTCAGCAACAAATCCAACAAGCTGGACAAGAAAAAGAAAGAGTATGGAGAGAAGGAATTGGTTGGAGCTATGAAACTGATAGAACGAAGCAGAAAGAACTTCAAAAACAGTTGAAAGATTTCCAACTACAAGACCAAATCGACGACCTTTCCAACGCTAAAGATGCAGAACTTAATACGCTCAATGAAAGAATTGCTAATTGGGATGAATACCTTGAGGCTTTAGAAACTCGTTATAAAGAGTATGATATACTTCAAGAGCAAAAACTCTTAAAAGAGCTTTTAGGAGTGGAGACACAAGAAGCTGTCGAAGCGATGATTAAAGGCGATATGAACTCTTTTGTAGATTATATTGATAAAAATCAAGCTGGTTTACTAGAGAATATGACAGATGTTTATATGAACTTTGGTACCACTTTTGGTGGTTTCTTAGATGGTTATAAAAACAATCTGGAGACTTTAGATTATTATAACAAGAGAACGCTAGACTTATTAAAAGCTTCTGACTTTAATGCAACTAACGGCTCTGAATTGTTAGAATATCTAGATTCTAGTAAATTAAAAGAAGAGTAGAAAAAGGAGTTTTATTACAGCGCTAAAACTGAGCCAATTTGGGAAGATGTTGACTATAATGGAACTTTAAGTGGCGATATTTATAATAGAGCTTTATACAATGTTAACGCCTCTGGTTAGGATATTTTAGGTATTCAGCAGCATATTTCTCAGAAATATGGTCAAGATTCTATTAAAAAGGATGGATTGTTGGGCGACCAAACTCTCTCCGCTGTTGTTCAGGCAGCAAGATTGGGAGATAGTGAAGCAATTCAGTTTGCTCAGAAGTATGGAATTAACTATAGTAGCTCACCTTCTAGCTTTGGCATTTCTGGTGGCTACAATTCCAGTAGTTACCCATCTAGTCCAAGTTCTAGCAAGAAGCCATCTAGTTCAAGTTCTAGCAAGAAGCCATCTAGTACATCCTCTCAGAAACCTAGTGGGCCTGCCGCTGGCGCACTAATAGGTGCAACCCATGGCAAGAAGCCTTCTAGTTTATCTGGTACAATCTCTAACAAGAAGTCATCTAGTTCAACTAATAATTATAGTGGACATTTGGCAAATGGAGGTTATTGGAGAAACTATTCTACGGGTATTGAAAATGGTCCTGTAACCTATACTGGCCTAGCGATGTTGCACGGAACTCCATCCACACCAGAGTATGTTCTTAACTCTGATTAGGCTTATAGTTTACTTCGCTATATGGCTACTAATTCACCCAAGTTTACACCTGTAAATTCTTCTGGTAATGTAACTTATTCCTATGGTGATATTATCATGAATGGTGTAAATGACCCAGAAGAGTTCTTCTCTGAATTAGCTAGTGCTATGGATAGAAAATATAGCACCACAAAGAATAGGAAATAACTTTAATAAGTGAGAGGGGTGGTTTTATCCACCTCTCTCACAATCAACCTAAAACTGGTCAACAACTGCCTCGCAACCGTTCTGACGGTTAAGAGCGGTTGCAGTTTGTATGGCAGGATATTTTTATATTATATTTTTTAAGAAAGGGGTTGACCACTATTAGTATTTTTAAAACTTCTAATCATAGCCCAAACTTGACAGAAATAGATTTAAACGAGAACAATGAATTTTCTTGTCAAGTTAACACTTCGGGCGAAAGTGTTTTAGCCTATAAATTAAAAATCTTATCTAAAAGTGGAGATGAGATTATTTATGACCCAGATGAACCCACATCTTTATCTAAACCAGTAAAAAATAAAAAGTTTTTAACTGTTAAGGATATTAATAAAGATACACATGACAATGGGAAAATATTCAACAATGGTAAAGATTATCAATGGGGAATTCGTGTATATAATCAAGAACCATATTCTGAAGAACGTCCAAACACAACTGTTTGCGATGGGTTTTTAACTGGTTCCACCAAAGACGTAATTTGGACTAGGGTTCCCGAAGATAAAAGTTTAAGGACACTATTAAATGATTTCTTTGGCGTAACGAAAAGATACGAAAAAGAAAATGTTGATACCGTTTTTTCAGATTATAACATTATAGTGAGAAAACAGATTCAAAAACTTAAGCAAGATATGATTTCTGCCACTATAAACGAATTACAAAAACAAGAAAGAATTAATAATATTGTTGATGAACAAACAAATGGTATTCTTAATTAGGTAGTTTATGATAGATATATAGAATTTAAAGTGCCAGAAGATAATAAAAATGCATTAATCATTGGCGCTAAAGAAGATGATTCTAAAAAACTACCAATTAGCTATCCCTATGTTGAAAGGCAGAAAATTGACTGGGTTGATAAAAAGTTAGGCACAGATGAAGATATAATGAAGATAGAAACCGTTAATGCTTTTAAGTATGATTACGCCGATGGAACCTCTTATCAGATTTATCAGTGTTCTGATTAGCACACGGTTAATAGCTTTTTTGCCGACCCAAATTCTAATGTAAATATTGCAAATTATGTTGTTATTTATAACTCTATGGCCGACGCGGTAGAAGCAAGACGTTTAAGAGAAACTCCCGCAACAAAAACACCCACTGTAATTCCTGTCTTTGGAGCAAGAAAAATTGTAGGTTATTCTTCAGATACTGGCGAAGTAAGGGTTATGGATGCATTTGAATATGCCCCGACAAACGGAATGGTTTATAGATTATTTGAGTACGATTCTTCTGCAAACTCTTATAAAGAAATTGAACCTTCTTTTGGTAAGGTATTTACAAAAGCTGATGCAAAGTGTTATAATATTAATGGAATTATTGGAGATGGGGCAAAATATTATACTGATGATAATTGCACTCAAAATGAACAGACCATTAAAGATGGTACTAACATTAAGTTTCAGTTTAATAACATTGGATATTCAGCTTTCAATGACAATGGAACAACTTATTATATTCCAACCCCAGAGCCCTATAAGGTTCCAACGCAGACCGAGTATTACTTAGACAAAGAAAAAACCAAATATGGTGGTTTTATTGGCTACGCTTACGAGATGGAAACCGCTCAGCATTCTGGAGTTGTTTATAGAGGAGTAAAATATTATATTAAAACCCCTCAAACAAACAGAGTATTAAAAGGCACCACTTTTTATAAAGACTCTAAACTTCTACAGGTTGGTGGTGTTTTTGGAGCAGACTATAGTGTTTACAATAGAGAATATAGCACAATTAAAATTGGAGATTCCATTTATAAAATTGCTACGCCACTCACAGGAAAGACTACTAAGTTTACTCCTTCTTTTAAAGAAAAAGAATTAACTACTTTAAATGGCGTTTATGGCACTGATTACACTTTAAGTGATGTTGATGTTACCGTTGGAGTCTTAAACATCAATGGAAAAGATTACTTTAGCAACATGAGCGATATTAGTAAGGTTGCTAAAGCTGGAACTGTTTATTATAGTAATGATTCTTTTGAAGAGCCCCAAGGAATTTTAACGGCTGATACCAATTACACGATTGAGTCTTATACTGTTTCTTATGTTTTGGTAAATTCTAATAAAAAATATATTAAGACCCCATTAAAGGGCGAAGTTATTAGTGCTACAGGAGCTAATGTAAAATTTTATTCTGAGGCTGGCGTTAGAAATGAAACCACTCTAGTTGGAGAAGTAATGCCAATTGGGGCTGATTATTTATACTTAAGCAATAGAGTTTCTAGAGTAAATGATAATCACTTTATTGGTACTCCACAAAGGAGAGAAGTAAACACAAGTGCTGGAGATGTTAAGTATTATAACCTTGTTGGCCCACTAAATGATAGTAATATGGTTGGAGTAATCAAGCCATATAAGAATATCACATACTCTTTGAAAGATACCTTCTATTCTCAGGTTGGAGAAGTTTATATTAAAACTCCTACCACCAACTATGTTCCTTTTAATACAGAATATTTCTCCGATGAGGGATTTTAGACTTCTTTAGGTAATTTTAGAACAATTGATATTGATTTGCATTATACTAATTATAATTATGCAATCTTTATGACTAATACCACAAACTATTACTGCGATATTCCAAGTACAGATGTTAGCTATATTAGTTTTGATACGCCATATTATGGAACCAATCAATTACAATATGGTGGCCAAAGACTTGGTTATATAACCCATGGAGTGGGATATAGTTTTTACAAGTTCTTAGGGGACTCTGATAGCTCTTGTAGTATTAATATCGCCAATGTAACCCATTACACAAAAGTTCCCTATGCAAAAATTACTGGAGATTATTTTGAAGCCAGTTATGCTGGGGTTACACCAGATAACGTAAAATATTATACCGTTAAAATTGGAGAACAGAATTATTATGTCAAAGATTCTGAAACTGAAACCGAAGTTGACCCACAAGGTAATAACTATTCAAAAGAGTTTTATGCTCCACAATTAATTGGCGGTTCTCCAATAACAAGCGATATGTTTGTTGTATTAAATAATATTTGGAATGTAGATACTAGAAGATTATTTATTCAGCCCAATATTAATATTAAAACGGACGTAGCAAATCCAAACGAAATTGTTTTTGTTGGCGGAGTAAATGATAAAATTAGAATTGATATTAGTAAGGTTGAAACTATCAATCCAGATAATGGCAAAAAAGTTGATATAACAATTAATAAACTTGATAACACCCAATGGATGATAGAAGGAAATGGTTTGAAATTAGTTGAAAGTAGTATGCCGCAAGGAATGATTTATCCACAAACAATTCCCCAGTCTGACTATACTATTTATACTAGTTTTATTGATTCTTCCCCTTATAATATTTTCTACGCTAGAACTTCTCCAAATATTGAGATGAAGTTTAAAAACTTAGACGGAGATGCTTCTTATAATGAGATTACTCAATATTCTGTTAGAGCAAACTCTAAGTATTATGCTGATAGTTTGTTTACACAAGAAATAGGAAGAACCCCTGAAAGACTGAGTTGTGATTTTAATGGCGTATACGGAGTAATCACCATAGAGGGTATTCAGTATTATGTATAGGAAAAAGAGGGTAATATTCAGAATATTAATAGGTATTTTAATTTCAGAGATGCTAAATTTAAAACTTATTGGTCTTCTGTAGATTACACTCTTTTGCCTCAAGTAAAATATTATAAATATACTTTATATTCTACTGAAAATGCTTTACTAACTGAATTACAAGCTAGTGAAGACAAATATAGCACAGACCTAGAGTGGGTTTTTAGAGGATTAGATGGCGCTGTAGACCAATATCACTCTGAAAAAATTCCACATTCTTATAAGGTTAAAATTGAAATTTGTGATGAACACGATAAAGTTTATTCAATAGAAAAAGATTTTAATATATTCTACCAAACTGAAGTTGGCGCAAATCCACTAATGGTTGGAGACGATACCGGGGAAGATGATATTTGTGAAGAGAATTGTTTGAATGTGGTTATAAACGCTCCTACAATTATTAGTAGTGTTGATACTTCTTACACAGATGAGGCAGGAACAGAACAAAATTACACAAAGACAGTTTCTATTTTAGAGTCGGCACTACCGGTAACGTATAACACTTACCCGGAAGAACTGCAAGGCAAGAAAACTGTTTATATGGACCCAGACCACAATCCTTTAGATAGTAACGGTTCCTTAAATATTAATAAAGGAGAAATACTAAACTATGCTAAAGCTTTTGAGGGAGATGGTTCTTTAAGCCCCTATGACTTACCTTCCACCATGGGAATGTTTGCCGAGATTAAAATCACAAACGATTTTATCTCTTCTATTAGTTATGGATAGGATAAAATAATTTTGGCTGTATCACATAATACCGATGATATTGCAATCCAAAATGACCCAAGCTATCAAAGATTAACAGAAGATTTTTATTTAAAGATTCATAGTTTTAGCCCTTATAAATATGTGGTTGATAGCAGCGATAATATTGTAATAGAGAAAGATGAAAAGACTTGTTTAATTTCTTTGTGGAAACGAAATTATAAAGGCGAGCTGACTCAAGTTCAAGACGCTTTTATGACTGATGGAATGACATATCCATATTATGATATTATTGAAAAAAGAGGTGCTATGAAGACCTCTGTTAATATTCCTCTTAACTTTGCTCTACAAAAAAGTGATGCATATTTAATTTATGATAATTACAACTCTATTAATTGGAACTTGCCCGGAATAGAAAAGAAGAAAATTGTTTTGTTAAATTCTGTACAAAGTGGTAGCATTCTTAAAAATTCTGGCGTATTTAAGGTTGGAGAAAATAACACCTTAATTCCAGTTGACGAGGAATATTTATATCTAACTAATATATCTCAGTTTAGTTATGATAACGGTATTCAAGAAGCTGGACACGAGTTTATTTACTACAACATTAAAGTTGGAACACCTTATTATAATACGTCTGATGTTAGTGGTACCTCTGAATTAAAAACCACAGAGCCTCACAATATTACTAGAACTGGCAATGAGTATACTTTTACTTTAAATGGAGAAACCAAATGGGTAAGAGAAGAAGATGTTTTTGCTATTTCTTTGTATGTAGATGATAATTTACTTGAAGGAGAAAACCTACACTATTTAATTAAGGATACTTCTGGCGGCGCTTATAAATGGATAGATGATAGTATGTATTCAGTTAAATACCAAGGAGTAAGAACTACTTTTGCTAAAACTATGATGGTTTATCTAAAAATTAATAATCTTTCCAGCATAAAAGATGGCAATGGTTCTATCACGACAAATGAAAAAGTAAGCTGTGAAATAGCTTTTATTAACTAAAGAAAGGAGAGAAATTTTATGTCTGAGGAAATTTTATTAAATAGTAATGATTTTGATGGCGAAGCACCTTTAAGTGATGAAGACGATAGAATTGATGTTGGAGAACCAGTGGTCCCCAATAAAAACTCTATTAGTAGCTATGTTCTTGTTAATGAAGATATAAAAGTGTCAAAAATTAAATGTGACTCTATTTTATATAGTAATTTGGCTGAAGCAGCCGCTAATAGAAGTAACCCACAGACCTCTACTCTAATTTATACGAAGTATGAAAGGGCTGGCTCTAAGTCTGGTATTAACGCTGAATATTATTCTCCCACTTCTCTCCTTAATGGTAATATTTATATGATATACCGCAAGACTGCTAGACAAAGTTATTATGATTTTATTTGTCAAATGAAGGGGTACAACAGATTTAAAGATTATAATATTAGGTCTAATGAAAATTATCATTATCTAGTAACTGTGCCTAGAGTTATTAACGGAGAATATCAATATTATTACTATGAAAACTTAAATACAGATTTATCTCAGCAATTCGAAAAAGTTAAGTGGGATACTTGGAGTATTTGTTCTATTGAAGAACTGGTGAACACAGAAGAAGAAGAGGAAGATGTTAAAACTATTTATCAAGTGACTAGCAATGTTTGGACGTTGGGGCTAAATATGGAAGAACCCACAATCAGTCAAAACATTAATGTTTCTTCTTGGGATACCTTGGGACAGTATCCAAAGTTTTCTATGGGGCAGAGAAATTATTTAAGCTCTACTTTCACTTCTTTCTTAGGTAAAATTTAGGAGTGGCAAGCAGATGGAGACTCTTTTAAAAAATGTTCATATACAGAAAGAGACTTAAAATATGGCGATAAATATTCTAGAGAAGTAGATAAGATGAACGCTTGGAAACAATTTATTTCCGATGGAGAGTTAAAATTGTTGAAAGATAATAAGGGCAACTCTTGGATAGTATATATCACCGATATTCCAACCTATAGCATGAAAACAATGTCTAATTCTCAACCCACGGTTATTTCGTTTAATTGGAAAGAGGCTGAAGATGTAGATATTGTTTCTATAGTGAAGCTGGGAGAGTGATATATGAGTTATAAAGTTTTTGGCGATATAATTTTATCTGAGGATATTAATGATTTAAATGTCGATTATTAGTTGTTAGAAAAACTTATAAAAAGAACTTTTATAAAGCCCCTATATAGAGTTAGTATACTTAACCCAGACGAATCAGTTAATCATATAATTGATTCTCGTGATATTTTAGAAGATGGCATTAGTTATAATGAGGAATACCAAAACGGTCAAAGAAGAAGTGTAACATTAAAATTAGCAAATCCACATGGTCAATATAGTCCTTCTATTAATGGGATTTGGCTTGATGCAAAGTTTAGTTTGGATGTTGGATTGGTATACGGTAAAAGAATTATTTGGTTTCCAAAGGGAGTTTATTTAACAGGAGATGTTACTTCTACAGACAATGACTCTGAAAAAGTAGTTAGTATGCAATTAAAAGATAAATACGCTGTTTTTGAAAGTAAAATGGGAACTCTGCACGAGTCTTATGAAATACCAGTTGGCTCTGATATAGCAGATGCAATTCGAGGTATTCTTAATTTTAGTATGGGCAATGGTTACATATTGGATTACAAACAGCCAATATTAGACCCATCTTTTTTAGGGAGAAAAACTCAGTCTACAATAAGAGTAGAAGAGGGTGGTAATCTAGGGCAACTTATTGATGCCCTAGCCACCCAATTATCTGCTGAATACTATTATAACAATGTTGGTAATTTGTGTTTTTATCCAGTTAATGAGACTATTGACGACTCTAATAAACCAGTAATTTGGGTTTACGATAGACTAAAAAGCCCTATGAGCAACTTAACTTTAAATTATAAAAATGAGGAAGTTATCAATGTAGTTAAGGTAGTTGGAGATAATATTGATAATGGTATATGCTCCGCTGTTGTAGAAAACAATAATGCTGAATCTCCTATTTGTATTCAAAGAATAGGCAGAAGAGCTGCCCCGAAATATACAGAACCAAATATTTGGGATGATAAGCTAGCTCAAGATAAAGCAAATTATTATTTAAGGCAACATAGTTTTGTTGGGGTTGATTTTAGTGTTAACGTAGGGTTTAATCCTATTCTTGCTGTGAACAATATAGTTGAGGTTGAGAATAAGTTTATTGGACTAAAGAGAGAGAAATTATTAATAACTTCAATTTCTTTTAGTAGTGTTGATGGGTTAACAACTTTAAAATTATGCAATGTTAAAGAATTACCAATTTTGGTATGAGGAAACAATTATGGGAAATTATAATACAAACATTAATGATAATGCTTCTCAAATGATAAAATTTATAAATTCTATTATAGATGATAAATTAAAAAATATTGTTAGAGTTGATAGTGCTATTGTGAAAAGAGTTAGCGAAGATGGAACGGTTGATATTTATTTTCCCCCAGAAAATAATGTTGAGTTTACTTCTGTGAGTAATCAAACCCCTTTTGCTCTATCTCCCGGAGATAGTGTAGAGGTTTTAATTAAAAATGGAAGTTATAGTAATTGTTGGATAATTGCTAAACATCAAGCTTCTAATACTTTAACTAAGAAAATGGAAAATATGGTTAACGACCAGAAATAATTTTTTCACATACCTATTGACAAACGCTAAAAAGTGTGTTATATTATTTTCAAGGTTAAGCGGTAATAATTTTTTCAAATTCATAAAAAATACTAAATTAACCTATTGACAAAAGGAAAAGATTAAGTTATAATTTTTATAAGAGTAAAAATAGCTCTATTGTTATGTAACTTAAAATTTTTTAAAAGGAGTAAAAGATTTATTATGGCACACGATACTGACCAAATCAGAAAGCTTAAGAATACTGTTAAGCTTGCTGGTGCCCTAGCAGAGCTAGGCGAGTTAAAGACTGGTGAGAAGAATGGAATCAAGTGGATTAGTTTTGATGGTGTCATCCAGTGTGGTGAGACTAGCGTAAGCAACGTGAGATTCCGTACTTTCTCCCGTGAGGTTACTTCTCAGGGTAAGGAAAGTAAGGCGTATAAGAATGCTCTATCTTGGTATAATAGTGCAGTTTCCTTGGTAAAGTGCGGAGGAGATATGTCTAAGGTTACCATGGTAGAACTAGTTGGTAGTCTACAGGACAATATGTATTGGAGTCCTAAGAACAATAAGGTGGTTGAGGACGTCATGTTTAGCATGGGTCTATTCAACAAGTTTACTGATTACGCTGCTAACATTACTCTTGAGGGGTATGTATGCGTACTTGGAGATGAAGTAAGTAAGAAGAATGATGAACCTACTGGTCGTCAGCGTATGGCAATTCTTTCTCGTGATTCTTATGGGAACAATATTAAGTTTGATAGAATTGTTGTTCCTAACACAGAGGTCGTTGAGGGTGGATGTCCCAACATGGTTCAGGCATTTTCTGATTATGATTTGGAGAGAGGCTCTACCGCTATGTTCTATGTAGACCTAATTCCTCATATTGGTGAGAGTGCCCCTTCTAGAGGCGTTGGTATTTGCCATGACACGCCCAAGTCTTATATTGAACGTGTTCTTATTGGTTTTGACAACACTGGTTATGAGGATGAGGATAAGAAGATTCCTGATGCTCTGGCTAAGAAGATGTTGTCTGAGCGTGACGCTAAGAAGACTCAGATTGAGGCTGAAGCTGAGGATGGCGGCCCCGCTCCTGCTGTAGGAGTTTCTTCTTCTAAGAAGCCCTCTGGAGTAGGTAAGATTGCTCCTATTGAGGACGACGACCTAGATGATATGCCATTCTAAAAATGCGGTAAAAAAGTGGTAAAAGATAAAATTTCTATTTTATCTCTGTTTTGACCACAATATATTGTGGTGTGGACGATGTTTCTACACAATATATTGTGGTCATTTTTTTCCAAAACTTACTAAATGTTGTGGAGATTTTATTTTGATACTATATGTAGTGTTTTGGGCAAAAAGACTACTAGTAGTTGTGGTCAAAGTAAAGCCACCACTAGTGGTAGTGGTTAATTAGGTTCTACCACTAGTAGTTGTGGTTATTAAAAAGTGTAACTCATAATTTATTATGTTTTATAATTTTTTGAAAGGATTAAAAGGTGAAAAACTGAAATGGGCATTAATATTTTTAATCTACAGCCCACGGTCATTTCTCGTGACCTGAGCGGGAAGAGTTTTCTTATCTATGGCGAACGTAAATCCGGGAAAACTAGCAATGCAGTAAAATTCCCAAAGCCAATTCTATTAGCGTCAACTTAAATACAAATTTATTTTTTAAATTTGGGCGCTTCTCCCTTGAACTTAGACATCTAAGGTGTGTCTTTAACGTTTAGTAACTATAGGAAATGATAGTTAATAAAGATGCTAACAGGGAATGTTATGTTGGGACTAACCTAACCAATGTAAAGAATCCTGTGCCAAGCTTTTATAAAGAAGGTGCAACGACTATTCCGAAAGGAAGTAGGTTTAATGTGAAACTCATTATTCCGAAGCGGGGGAGGATTTATTTTTATAATAAATTGTGATATAGTCTACGAGATATAATTCGTGTCGAAAAAGGTTATTCAATGTTGTCTGGTGTTATGGCTCAGCCTATTAACACTTGGCGCGAGGCACTAGAAGTTAAGAAGCAGTTAATCAAAGATGCAGACGAGGTAGCTCGTGGAGACGCTAAGAATCCTGATGGTACTCCTCGTACTGAGACTATTTTTAAAACCGTGATTGTTTGAAAGAAAGAGGTAAAAACGATAGAAGATTTATTACAATAGGCTATTGAAGAATATTTAAATTCTGATATAAATGTTAGCGAAATATTAAAAAAATATAATATTAAAAAAACTAAGTTTTACTATAATTTGC
>ERZ1026876.512-NODE-512-length-22671-cov-11.256721_pt1 | contig 22671 bp, 22 predicted proteins | sample MGYA00380168_ERZ1026876 | MGnify/ENA primary metagenome ERZ1026876 (study PRJEB33269, sample SAMEA4719804) | human gut metagenome | biome: human-associated habitat; feature: organic feature; material: feces | place: Cameroon | collected 2013-10 ... | reverse complement strand
AGCTGCCGGCAGTGTACAGCGCGCCCAAGCAAATGAGCAGGCTGTGGAATGGGCAGGACGTCCAGAAGCAGTGTTATGCTAAAAAAGGAGATTAAAATGAGCTTTTTAGAAGATGTATTTCAGACCGCTGACGAGATCAAGCAGAATGAAGAGAAGTTCAAAAGTGCTGTGGAGACGAGCTTTCATCAGTTGGATGTGCTTGTTCGACCGTATTTGGACGAAGCGCAGAATGAGACCTTGTCTGAAATTCTGGAAGGGCTGGTCGCGTCCGTTGCCGAGCATTCGTTCCAAATCGGCTACAGCAGCGCCATGCAGACGTTTGCAGAAGCAGCGGCAGCACTCGAGGCAGGGTCCCATGTGCAACAGTAAAACAAAAACCGCCTTACCTGTTGGCGCAGGCAAAGCGGTAATAGAGACGGGAATATGTATTTGTCGTTAAAGTTCCCGCCCCTATAATAGCACAGAACGAAGCGTTTGACCAGAGCTTTTTTCTGGCAGACGCTGACAAACCGGCGCATGGTCTGGCAAGATGGCTGGGCTGTGCGCCTTATATTATTATAGGAGAAACATCAATATATGAGTGATAAAAAGACACGTTGGCCATTTGGCGGTTTTTTTCTGAAGCTGTCCGGTGAAAAGAACGGGACACATGAATATGAGGACTACCTGAAGGAACGTGAGGGAGAGGAGCAGCTACCCGAGGAGGAGCTGGAATTCCATTGCTCCAAGGACCCTAAAAAAATGACGATGCAGGAGTCGCTAGAAGAGGTGGATAAGTTCCTGCACTGGAACAAGATGACGCCGGAGGAGAGACGGGCAGAGCTGGAGGCACAGAAGGCAGCCACGCGCGCCACAGAGCAAGCCGCCGGGGATATGCCCTGCGCCATAGAGCCAGAGAGTGCGCCAGACACCCCACAGGGCGCTGTATTGGATGAGGCGGTGGATGCTCCGCCGGGCGTGGATAGTGTGCCGGGTGATCTATCAGGGAATGCGCCGGAGAGCACTGCAAACACGGTGCCAGACAACGTCCCAGACGCTACAGAAGGATATGTGCCAGAGAGGGTAAGGGACACTGCACCGGACAGCGTACAGGATGATAGCATAGACACTATAAGGGAGACCGCGCCAGACGCTGCAGAAGGAAATGCGCCAGACGCGATAGAAGCCCTGACAGCACAGGAGAAGGAGGCTGTGGACGCGACTGCACAAGGGGTAATAGCACCGGAGGTAACTGCAACGGAGACGCTTATACAACAAGGGGCAAAGCCCACCAGACAGGAAACAGAGGCAGAGGGAACATCCAGTCCACAGACGCCAAAGCCTGCCGAGCTGCAGGAGAAGTGCTGTGCCGTTCAGGAGGCAGAGGAAGCACCAGAGGTGGAAGTGGTGCCCGCAGAAGCAATCGTGCCATTGGGACAGATAGGAGAGAACACCCCGGCGGAGAAGGAGCAGTGGGTGTATGCCTCGGAATTGATCGGTGATGCATTCCAGCATTGGGGGAACGGAAGAGTCCTTCTGGATATGGGAACCGGACGCGGCAAGAACGAATTTATCATTAAGAGACTGGTGAGCTGGCGCGTTGATGAAATACTGAAAAATACGACTATAGGCCGGGTTCTGTGCCTCTGCCCGCTGAATACCCTTTACGACGAGATGCTCCATCGCAGAACGGAAGCCGCCATTGCCGAGGCCGATGGTGAGCCAACGGAAATAGCAATGACCTATGATGCGTTCTACGAGAACATGCTAGAAGTCCAGACCTACCAGTATATCGAGACGAAATACAGGAATGACCCGGCGTCGCTAAAAAAATATCTGGCGGGGTTCAAGTACATCGTCGCGGATGAGTGTCACTATTTTACGGATTTTTCCTCTTATGGAATGAATACCTATTTATCACTGGAAGTGCTGCAGAAGGCCGAAGCTGACCATGTGGTTATCTATATGAGCGCAACGGGCGAGGAGAGCTATAAGCTGCTGGAGGAGACCGCAAAGACGCCCGAAGACCGCATCTACAAACTGCCGCAGAATTACCAGCATATCAAGCAGAAATACTTCTATTCGAGGGAAAATCTGGTTATGATGCTAAAAAGTCTCCCGGAAGACGAAAAGGCCGTTATCTTTGTATCATCCGGTGAGGACCTGCTCAAAATGAGGGAGATATTCGGCGATACAGCTGCCTATTACTGCTCCGAGAACAACCCGAAATACGGCAAAATGTTCAATAAACTGACGGAATGTGTCAAGGACAGAGAGCTCCAAAAAAGATATTTGTTCACCACAAAGGCGTTTGGCATAGGTACCGAGATCAAAGACCGCACAGTAAAACACCTGTATATTGACCAATGGAAGCCGACGGACATCATTCAGTCAACAGGTCGAAAGCGCCCGCTTGATGTCGACGATCCCTGCACGGTCTATTTTCGTGATTATGATGCGGACTGGTACTATGGTGACTTGAAGAAATTTAAAGCTATCGTGATAGAAGAGCTGAAGCCTGCAGTGGCATATCTTGCGGGGGCGGAGGCCTTTGAAGGGTTCCGAAACAGTGGAACGCCCGATAGTATCAACAACAAAATAAGAAAGTGCAAGATCATGGAGTTCGATGATGCAAAGGGTGAATACCGCGTGAATCCACTTGGTGTCCGGCAATTAAAGCGCGAATTGGAGCTGCTTAACGAAATGCTCGAAACATCATATAAGCAGGTCTTTGCAAAGTATGTGCCGGTGTTAGCAGAGGAAACGGTGCCGTATTGCTTTGATTCGGTGGTGGACTGGATAAACGCACACTTGAATCAGCCGATGTTGAAGGAAGAAATGTACGAAAGTATTATGGCCTTGAAGGTGTTCAAAGAGTATAAAGGACGTCCGATGGGGCAAGACGCATTAAATCGTAAACTTCAAATCTATGGCGTCGAGATCATCAGTGACAAAATACGAAAGCGAGGCGAATATTATCAGAAGACATTTTGGGAATTGACTCGAATTTGATAGAGTTTGCGTCTGAAATTGTACTCGCTCTATATAGAATAGGTACAAAAATAGACGCAAATCTGAACAATAAAACAGAGAACAAGATAAAAATGACAGACTTATGATATATTTATGATTTGAGATTCGTGAATACTTTGATATCGAGCGTGCGAGATATTAAAGTGTTTACGAAAAAAGGAAAGAAGATGAGGGGGTGGGAGAAGAGGGAAAACCACCATTGATTCGATCATAGTGAAAAATCTCAAATAATTGAGAAAAACATCTGCTGCTGTGTGATTCTGTCTGGCTTTGATACTATTAAAAAGTTTACCTCAAACGGAAGATATTGTGTTACCGTATAATATAAGGCTGCCTGCACTGTGGACACCGTTTGATGGCGGAATTTTAAGCTGTCAAAAAAGGGGTACTCAAATTGATTACCCCTGAAAGCGGGTCAAGACAGTTCCGTGTGTGACTTCCTACCTCATTAATCAAACCGATTAATGAGCTCAATGGGTCAAGATATGCTTTGTTGCGCTGATAGAATCGCCGTATGAGACCCCATAGATGGATGCCCAGAATGTCACCTGTGGCCCAAAGTAGGTGTGCGTGAAATCGCGCTCTGACCTCCATGCGCTCCAAAGGTTGCAAATCACGACGCAGATAGATAATGCTCAAAATTGGTGAAAATAATAATCGAGTCGAAAATCCGCCGGGGATGTGTGCTGTCTGATATTAAAAGCCGCTCTTTAAGTTCACTTCTTGACCGAATACCGCATAAAAAAGAGCCCTGCTACTCGTGCTGAGCGGCAGAGCTCTGTTGCTTTATAGAGGGTCAATCCTCCCATGGCTCTTTCTTTTTCTTCGGAATCGGAATATTGTGCTTCTTGGCGTTTTCTACAAAAGCTTTGTGGCGTTCTTGTTGCTTCTGCTGGTCCAATGCATATCCGATGTTGCTGCGCACCGCATCGGCATACCTGTAATTTGCCTCGTTCCGTTGATAGATCCATTCATCGAACGGAACCCACGTTTTGTGCTGTACGATTATTTTTTGACGAGCATAGCCGGTTGGTTTCTTTCCCATGATATCATCCCTCTGGAAGTTCCTCGATAACATACGTTACATAGGGCAAGACTGGATTGTCCGCTTGCGCTTTCTTCAGGACGGGCTCAAGGATGTCCCGATACATCTCGGCGCGCTCACAGGTATAGCAGACCAGCTTCACCACGAATTTATGTTTGGTCATGCCCTTTCCTCCCATCAGGCTGCAACCTCGGCGATGTAGTTCAGGATGCTGAATACCATCAACCCCAAACCGATGAGTGTAAGTATGGGGCCACAACCAACATTGCCGCCTCCGCTTTTATTGCTCATCATGCTGTACATCATATAATGGTCAAACCAATCGTGGTCACATTTGCGGCTCATAATGGCTCCTCCTATGTCTTGAAGTGTGTGCTTGCTTTTGCTGTACCTGAAGTTTACCAAACGATGCGTCCGATAAAATGGATTTACAAGTACACTTTTAAAAATATGGAGCTTTCTGGCTGCTGTCGCGCGGACTGATGGTTGACCGTACTATAGCAGGCAAAAAGTCTCCGGTAAGGCTTCCGGTAGCGGGGCGTATCTCACTCCATCAGCCCCAACAGATAATCAGTCGATACCTGATAGAATTGGGCGAGCTGGATCAGATGGGGGATTTCGGGGCATTTATCGTGCTCCCATGCGTAGACCGCCCGGCGGGTCACTCCCATGGTTCGGGCAAGCTCGGTCTGGGTATAGCCGTGTGTCAGGCGCAAGTACTGCAGGCGTTCTGATATGATTGTCATGGCTGCTCTCCTTTAAATAATGGGCGTCCTCTCATAGCCCGGCGGATCTCTGTTTTTACGGGTGCACTTTTATATCCGGCACTACTCTCACTCGTGCCCTCGCTCTCTGTCCTGCTGTGATTTAGTCAGCCTTCACGAACAGCTCCATGCAGTCCGCACAGATGACCCGTACTTCCTTGGTGCTCCGGATGATAGTACCGCACTTGGGGCATACCCACCGCCGGGTGCTGCTCTTTGCTTTGGGAGGTTTCGGCGCGCCGGTCTGACTACTGCCGGGGGCCTTGCTGCCTGCTCCGGTGCCCGCCATATCCGACCATGCCAGACGTTCGCCCATTTGGATATCCTGCCAGCCTTGGAAGATGATAAAGTCCAACAGCTCCTCGGACGGGCTCGTGATGGTCCAGCCGTACTTTTCGTGGTGGTCGACGGTCAAGCCGTGTGTCTCTGCCTGCTCCTTAAAGCGCCGGTTGTGGTAGACCCCGTTGTTGCTGGTGTCCTTGATGCCGGTCTCCATGCAGTACTCGTGCACCATCTCGTGCAGCAGGGTGGAAGCGGTCTCTTCAATAGGACGGTCAAGGGTAGCTGACGAAATATTGATCTCGTACTTGTTCTCGCCGCCTGCCTGCCAGACCTTGGAACAGGTGATGTGACCATAGGCGGATGGGGTCTTTTTCAGAATGGGCGGAAAAACAAGTATAGCCAGTCAGTCAAAATACAACGCAAAAACCTATGAACGGCTCGTGTTGAATTTGAGAATTGATAGTCCACAGAGCAAAAAAGCGATTGAAGCGGCAGCAGAACAAGCTGGAGAAAGTGCGACTGCCTATGTGGTGGAAGCTGTGCGCCGCCGCATGGAGCAAGAACAGATGCTCAGCGCGTCAGACACCCCGGGGGTAGTTAAAAATTTGGAAGGGGACACTGACCCAATAGAATGAGATAGTTGTTTCATCTCCCCAGACCTGATTAAAATCTAGCAGCAGAAGGCCTCTGCCTTTCACAGAAATGTGATGGGCGGGGGTCTTTTTTGCGCAAAAAAATAGCCTGACCCAGAACAGGTGGTAGCTGCAGTGACGGGATGTTATACCTATATATAATAGGGGCAGCAGGGGAGAGAGTAAAAATTATGTGGTACTGTGTGATATGCCTCGTCAGAACTCCTGACCAATGTGACGGCATGAACCGGCTTTTCAGTGCGAGGAGCGCTCTCTATTTAACGGCTGTCATTACATCGGAGCGGCTATCCAACCAGACTATACCTTCCAGCGCCATGGACAACTATATGACCACACATTTTGTCCATCGGTGATTTCATCTGGAGCTTTCATGCGAAACTGGGCAATGTGCAAAAAAGATTAGGCTGAATCGCAAATTTTTCTAAAACATGGATGGATACATTTCCTCGGATTTCTATTGATTCCCAAATATAACCATGATAGAATAAGAAGAGAATTCAGACGGCCACGTAGAAGAACTGGTATCCTCTATTTTGAGATGGAAGGATACGCCTTGATTGCGGTGAGGAGGTGAATCGTGTGGGCTTATGTCTGTTTGCGAACAATCATGTGATAAATCATGCGGAAACCCGAATGATAGACCAAAATAAAAAGCACACTGCTGTTTCCCTTGCTGGAGTGATGCGCAAAGGTGAAAACGAAGTGGGCTTGTTAAGGCTTTGCTAAAATGTAAAATTCTGCATTCTGTACTCGAAATTCAACGTGGCAATCTGGCTCACATTGCGGCCACATTGCATTTAAAATGACCTTGGGTGAAACTGCCGTCCGAAGGCTTTTGTCTGTCCCGAAATATGTGACCACAGTCTATCAGTACCAGAAAGCACTTGCAAAGTATCAGGCGCGGGTGGATAACCTGCGGACACCGGACATTCAGGACGCAAAGCAAAAGAATCTGGACGCGCTCCGCCGGGCACTGGGGCTAGCGGACAGCTGGAAATGATTGGGATGTACTGGGGTAACCGCAATGACCGCCAGTGGAACGAAGGGTATCAGGAAGCAAAACGCTACTTTGATGCCCGCGGTGACCTGAATGTCCCAGCCGATTATGTGTCACCGGGCGGTTACAACCTTGGAAATTGGGTCAAGCGGCAACGTTACACCCGTCAGAATCCTGAAAAAAGCGGTGCTGTTCTGACAGAGGAGCGGATAGCGAAGCTGGATGAGATCGGGATGAGATGGGAAAAAGCGGATTCGAAGCCACATCGGTTGGAGTTGGCGCAGGGGTCCAAGAGGGAAAACAGAGACCTGAATGTTTCGGCTAAGCACAAAACGGAGGAAGAGATCGGTTTGTGTAGTTAATAGTTCGACCCCAAACAGTTGCTGTAATGTGGGTCGGAGAATTTGAGTGAGTCGTAAAAAATCTAAAGGAGTTATTGGAGAGAATTATGTCAAAGTTTCAGCATGATGTAATGTTGCGGATCGTGAAGATCCTGAATGTTCTGATGATTGAACTGCCGTTTGCGGCCTGCTGGTTCCTGTACTACTCGCACCAGACCTACGCAACGATGGTATGGAAGGGGCATCTTGCGATTTTAGGCCTGTTTTTTATCCTGTACATTGCACTCGGTAAAATCTACGATGCATTCTGGATGTCGATGCAGCGGGTTTCGGAGCTGGTGTACGGCCAGATCCTTGGCGCTATGGCAACCGATGGTATCTTGTACATTGTAATCTGCCTGATGTCGGCAAAGCTCTGCAACCTGTTGCCGGGTATTACGGCAATTGTGGGACAGCTGGTGATGGCCGCAATCTGGGCCTTCTGCGCACATAAATGGTACTACACGACCTTCCCGCCGCAGAAGACTGCAGTTGTCTACGACGTGCGACACGGCATGGAAAAGCTCATCAATGAGTACGGCTTGAGCCAGAAATACGATGTGCAGGTCACCCTGAGCGTGTCGGAGTGCTTGGCAGACCTGAGCATTCTGGACGGAATGGAAACGGTTTTTGTCAGCGGTGTTCACAGCCATGAGCGCAACATTATCCTGAAGCACTGCGTAGGGAAGGGCATCAATATGTTCGTCATTCCCCGTGTGGGCGACGTTATCATGAGCGGTGCATGGCCGATGCATATGTTCCATCTGCCGATGCTGCGCGTCGGTCGCTACATGGCAAGCCCGGAGTTCCTGTTCGTCAAGCGTGCGATGGACATTGTGATCTCGCTGGTGGCACTGATTATCCTGAGCCCGCTGTTCCTGATCACGGCCATTGCGGTCAAATCCGATGGTGGCCCCGCCTTCTACAAGCAGGTGCGCCTGACCAAGGACGGCAAGCAGTTCGAGATTTTGAAGTTCCGCTCCATGCGTGTGGACGCAGAAAAGGATGGTGTGGCACGTCTTTCCACTGGCGACAAGGATGACCGTATTACCAAGGTCGGCCACATTATCCGCGCCTGCCGTTTGGACGAGTTGCCGCAGCTGCTGAATATCCTGAAGGGTGACCTGTCCGTTGTTGGTCCCCGCCCGGAGCGCCCGGAGATCGCTGCCCAGTACTGCGAAGAGATGCCGGAGTTTGCACTGCGGCTTCAGGCAAAGGCTGGTCTGACTGGTTATGCGCAGGTGTACGGCAAGTACAACACCACCCCCTACGATAAGCTGCAGATGGATCTGATGTATATTGCACATCCCAGCTTGATCGAAGATTTGAAAATCATGCTAGCAACCGTGAAGATCCTGTTTATGCCTGAAAGTACCGAGGGAATTTCTGAGGGCCAAACCACTGCCATGAGTGGAGAAAACCATTGATTTATCGCAACTTTTGATTGTTTTCGGGAGCTGAAAATCAACATTTTCCCGAAATGTGCTGTCAGGAATAAACAAGGGGTTTCGATGACAATATCATCGAAATTTTCAACCCGGTCATGGAGATGCTATCAGGCACAAATATGAGGACTCCCAGTGAAAAGGCTCGGTGCTGTCGGGAATAAACGCAAGGACTCCCGTAGCGATATGAGTGATTTCTGGCATAAATACATGGATTCCTATGGCGAGATGATGGTGTCATCAGGAATAAAGACAAGAGCTTTCATGGCGGTATGAGTGAGTGGCGCAGAGGACTATGAGTAATAAAGCTGTAGTAGCTGTGTGGTTCACATAACTGCGTCGATGTGTAGCTCACGCAGTTACAAGATTATTAAGAGCTTAAGAGAAAAGAAACGGCTCAGACTCTTTGAGATGAGTCTGGGCTGTAATCTTTGATATGCGGAGAGGAAGAAAAGATGGAAACTACGAAGCAGCCGCTTATTACTGTTGTGATGCCGAACTACAATGGTCACCGTTTTGTAGAGCAGGCAATCGACAGTGTACTTAATCAGACTTATCCCAATTTTGAGCTGCTGGTAGTAGATGACTGCTCGAAGGACAATTCGTTGCAGCTTATCCAGCAGAAGGCACAGAGCGATGACAGAATTAGGGTAATTGCGCTGGAGTACAATGCTGGTGTGGCCAATGCCCGAAATGTCGGCATTAAGGAGGCTAAGGGGGCGTTCATTGCCCTTCTGGATAATGACGACTTGTGGACTGAAGACAAGCTGGAACGACAACTTGCTCTTGCTCAAAAAGGCGCAGACATCGTTTATTGCTCCTACGACTTTATTGATGAGCAAAACAACTCAATTAAAAAGCCCTTTGTTGTGCCGCAGCAGACAAACTTCAATAAAATGCTGGCTTCGAGCGTCATAAGCTGTTCAACTAGTTTTATCAAGACTGAGCTGATGCAAGCACATCCATTTAACCCGGACTTTTACCATGAAGATTATGTTTTATGGATGGAGTTGCTTCGGGTCTGCTCGACTGCATATGGCGACCAGAAAGTGCTGATGCATTACCGCCAGGTCAATGGATCAAGATCGAACAAAAAGGGCAATGCGGCCAAAGAGCGGTGGAATACATATCGTAAAGCACTGAAGCTCAATGCAGTAACAAGCGCATGGGCATTTGCGAGATACGCTGTGAACGGTGTTGTGAAATATTATTTGTAAGAAAAGGGCATTTAAGATGAAATACGTTTCATTTACGTTTGATGATGGCAGAAGAGACAACTTCACTTATGCATACCCTGTTATGAAGAAGTACGGTATCGCTGGTACGCTGTTTTGCACAACCGGTTATATCGATGGTACTTGGCAGAAGGATGAATCTTGGCTTAGTGCAGGTGAAGCAATCCGTATTGATGAGTTGAAGGAGCTTCAGCAAAATGGGTGGGAATTGGCCCTCCATGGAGACAAGCATACGACTGAAGTTGAAGACTTGAAGTGTGCTTCTCAAAAGATGGCGCAGTGGGGCTTTCGGAATCGTCCGATTGGGTTCTCTATGCCAAATTCTAATATTGCTAAGGAAAAGCTGGATGCTGTAATTGACAGATATCTTGGTTCGGAGTTGCTATACATCCGTGCAGGAAGGCAGATTAATACCAAAAGCTTTTCTGCTAGAGCATTGTATGCGTTGTACACATACGGACATCTACAGTGGGCGTACAACAAGTTTAATAATGTAAATCTGACGGATTTGAGTCGAATTAATAAGAAACAAATTTATTCGGTTGTTGTTCGCTGCAAAGATGATCCTGAAATGCTTGCGCGGTTTATTGAGCAGATCCCGGATAACACATGTGCAGTTTTGATGCTTCATAGCATTCTCCCAGAAGATAGTAAGCACTATGGAACTGATCCATGGAACTGGAGTGTTGCACAGTTTGAGGAATTCTGCAAAGAAATCAAAAAACTAAATGGAACTGGAAGAGTAGAGACAGCAACTCTTGAGCAAATTGTGAATGGAACGTTTGAAAAGTAAAGAGGTATGGGGATGGAAACGATAAAGAACCCGGTCATCGTGTGGAGCATTGATGATTTTAATACTTTAGGCTTACTGCGTGAGTTAGGGCAAAGTGGACTTGACTTGGTTTTCCTTATAAAAGGAAAAGCAGGTTATGCCTCTAAAAGTAAGTACTGCGTGAACTATGTGGAAACCGAGACTATACAGGCTGGTTACGAATACCTAATGGCAACATATAAATCGGCAGACTTTAAGCCGGTTCTTGTTGTTGCAAGCGATGAAATCATTACCTTTGTTGACCAGCATCGAAAGGAAATGGAGCCGCTGTTTATTCTTCCGGGCACGAAAGAGCAGGGGAACATTGAAAAGTACATCGATAAGAATACAATGACGGCTTTGGCTGAAGAAATTGGAATTCTTTGCCCGCAGTCTAAAGAAGTTCGTTGGGATTCCTCAATTGAAGGCGTGAAATACCCGTGTTTGATTAAGCCCAGCCATCAGACAGAAGGTCATTATAATGAGTTTAAATTCAAGATTTGCCAAAATGAAAAGGAACTGAAGCAGACACTGCGGTTTGTACGGCATGAATCGGTTTTTATTTTACAGCAGTATATCAAAAAGGAAAAGGACCTCTTGGTATATGGCGGACGTTTGTATGATGGCAAAACCGTTATTGCAGGAGCAATGATTCGTGATCGGTTTGCAGATAGCGGTTCATCATCACACGGATACATTACTTGTGACGTGCCTGAATGTGCAGATACCAGAAAGATAGCTGAATTCCTAGAAAAGATTGACTATTATGGTCTGTTCAGTTTTGAGTATGGCATGATAGGAGACAAAGCAGATTTCTTTGAAGTGAATCTGAGAAATGATGGAACATCGCATTATTTCTTCCAAGCTGGTGCAAATATTCCCTTGGCCTACGTGTATAGCTGCGTTGGTAAGGACTATTCAGAGATTCCGGTAAAGACTTCCAAGAAGGCTTGGTTTATTGATGAGGTCTTTGATGTTGAGAACGTAATAAAAGGTGTCATTTCAAAAGAGCAATGGAAAAAGGAAATGGCGGAAGCGACAATCTTCAAATATTACGATAAGGAAGATCAGGAGCCGTGGAAGACTGTAAAAAAGACAAGAGTCAAGCAGATTGCACAGGACTTTCTTTTGAAAAAGTATCGGCTCTATATCGTTGCGCTACTGGATAAGCTTGGGCTGAGAAAATAAAACCGATGTGGAGGAATAGACATGGCGGGGAAACAACGACTTATATGGATTGGAAGTGTTGTTCCGGAAGACTACTATAAGAAACTATGTTCAATGGGATATAAAAATCAGCAGGCTTCAAGAATAGCACAATTAAATATTGTGAATGGATTGGAAGCGCATTATGGAGTCCCGTTTGACTTTGTGAGTGGTCCTGCCTTGCCAGCATATCCAAAGTTTCCGGAAATGAGAGTCAAGCCTTATACCTGGGAGAATGAAAACGGTAGCAAGGGAACTTTTGCCTCATATTTGAATTTTGAATATATCAACCGAGTGTTCAAAGGTGGAGCGATGGAAAAGGCTGCAAAACAGTTGATTGCTTCATATGATAAGGATGACTTGGTGACAGTATATGTTAATTCTCCTCACACACCGTTTATCAGAGCTGGGATAGAAGTGAAGAAGCAATTTCCACAAGCTAAGTTGGTGTTGATTATTCCGGATCTACCGCAGTTTATGGAAACACAGATTAACCCTGTAAAGAAATTTCTCAAGAACTTTGATATTTCCTATATGATGGGTCTGCTGAAACAGTTTGACTATTTTATTCCATACTCGAAGCACATGGTTACTTATCTGCATCTAAATCCGGAACGATGCGTAACGATGGAAGGCTGTGTTTCGAGTGACGGAGACGCCTATAAGAAATCAGAGGAAAAATTACCGTTTACCTTTATGTACTCTGGCACTGCTGATATCCGCTTCGGGTTGAAAATGCTTGTGGATGCTTTTGGACAGATTGAAGATACAAATACGGCATTGATTATAACCGGAAAAGGTGATGCAGCAGCTTATATTGAAGAAGCTGAAAAGAAAGACAAACGGATTCATTATTATGGCTTTGTCGATGATTACTCAAAAGTCAAACAAATGCAGGCGGATGCCGATGTAATGATGAACATGCGTTTGCCTAGTGAAGAAGCAAGCATGTATTGCTTCCCATCGAAGCTCTTTGAATATATGAAAACGGGAAATCCGGTTCTGTCTTTTAGAATCGGGGGAATTCCAGACGAGTATTTTGAGCATTTGATTCCTATTGAAGAAGAGTCTGTTACGGCTGTAAAGGCAGCGATGCTTGAAGCAATGAAGATGCCGAAAGAAAGTCGGCTGGATTTCGGGAAAAAGGCAAAAGAATTTATAATGATGCAGAAAAATACCGCCAAACAAACGAAGTTGATTTATGACTTGGTTGAAGGAGAAAAATGAAGAAGATTCTAATTGCTTATGACACAATGATGACGGGTGGAACAACAACTGCGCTTCTCTCATTATTGAATGAACTGGATTTTAGTAAAGTTTCGGTGGATATGGTTCTGTTTAAGAATGAAGGACCTTTTTTGAATGAAATCCCGCATCAAGTGAAGCTGTTAGATCAGGCTTATAATGAGAATGGAAGGCATCTTTCGGTCTCAAAAGAAAAGATTGTGAGAACGGTGCTAAATGGAAACACGTTCCGAGCAGTTTCTAGCTATTTGAAGTATAAAAATACTCCGAAGGGAAATTTGCGAAACATCTTAATGCATTACGGCATTCAAGCACAAGTTGATATGTCACGTGCAATTAATGAAGAGTACGATGCCGCCATTGGATTTATTGAGGGCTGGGCGGATCAATATGTCCTATCAGATAAGATAAAGGCAAAATCAAAAATAGTGTGGATACATCCGGACTATAAGGCAAGTTATCTTATCCCGGAAATTGATAGAAAGCAGTTTAAACGCGCTACTAGTATTGTTGTCGTGGCAAAGAGCTGCGAAGCTAATATCTGTGAGATCTTCCCGGAATATGCGGATAAAGTCAGAACGATTGAAAACATCAATTCTGTTGCCTTTATAAAAAAACGTGCTGCAGAAGATACACCGCCGATAAAAAAAGCGGCTGTGAATTTTTGTACTGTGGCTCGTTGCGATATGGATGTCAAAGGGTTGGATCGGATTTTGACGGCACTCCAAAAGCTCAGCGAAAGCGGTTGGTCGGACTTTCTGTGGCATTATATTGGAGATGGAAGAGATTATCAGCAGCTGCAAGCAAAAATTGAAGAATTTGGTCTTCAAGAAAAGGTTGTTTGCTACGGCCAAATGAATAATCCGCTGGTGATTCTAAAGCAGATGGATTGCTTTGTTTTGGCCTCCCGTTATGAAGGAAAACCTGTATCTGTGACAGAAGCAATGGCACTTGGAATTCCTTGCATCGTAACAGAGTATGCCTCGGCAAGAGAGCAAATAGCAGATGGTGAAGAGGGCATTGTTACAGAAAATAGCGAAGATGGTGTATGTAAGGCGTTCAAGGCTGTGATGGAAAATCCAAGCCAGTTAGACACTTATCGGATGAACATGAAAGATATTTCAAATTCCGATGAGATTCAAAAGCTCTATGAGATCCTTTAATTTTAGTGATTTGCAATACAGTTGCACAGTGGGAGAAAAGTAATGTTCACTTTAGGAAATCACAAACTAATGCATCTGTCCACATACGGGCTTGCATTGTTCTTTATATTATTGCCTTTTGAGTATCCGCTGGCAGCGATTGGAACACAGAGTGTTTTGATGCTTGTAGGTGTAGCCACAATGGGACTTGCTGCGCTTGATTTAATTGCTGCGCAGAACTTCAGATTCCAATTTAGCTATAGAGTGGTCCTAACAGTTATTTGGATCGTATATGCTGGCTTGACGGCAATATGGTGTAATTATCAGGCGGCGTATTCTTATTTCTATATGATGTATTTGAGAAACTGCCTGATGTTTATCCTGATTGCTATGATTGATTATAGCAGACAAGAGGCACTCGTTGTAAAGAAGTCTGCCATTTTAGGTGCCGGTCTACTGATGCTTTATATGACACTTGTTCCAGGGGCTACTCGTTACTCGAATTATCAGCACAGACTTGAATTGGTTGCTGGTAGCTCAAATTTGGATGAAAACTATTTGGCGGCTATTCTTTTGATAGGTTTTGGTTTTGTATTGTATTGGCTTGTTAATCAGAAAACAGCTAAATTAAAATTCAAAGCAATTGCGCTTTTGTACTGTGCTGGATGCATCTACTATATTTTTGCCACAGGTTCACGAAGTGGATTAATAGCAGCAATGATTATTCTAATTGTAGTTCTTGCGGGTAATATCAAGAAAAACACATTAGCAGTATTGTTGCTTGCACTGCTTGTGATAGTGATTTATCCGTATGTGATAGAACTTTTGCCAGCTGACTTAGCGTCCCGTTATTCGATTGCAGCTTTAACGGGCAATACATCGGAAAGCTCACCAAGACTCTATATCTGGGCTGGTTTACTTGGACGATTGAAGGGAATAAGAGTACTCATTGGCTTTGGTGCAGGTTCTTCGGCACCGATCACCAGGGAAGTATATGTTAATAATGCCGCAGCTCATAATTTTTATATTGGACAAATAGTAGAGTTTGGAATAATAGGTTGTGGTCTGATTTTTACCGTAATCGCCGGAATGGGAAAACAATTGCTAAGGAATAAGAACATAGATTGTCTAGCAGTACTGTGTGGCACGATGACCATGGGAATGTTTTTGGATCTCTTAACAACGAAATTCTTTTGGGCGACAATGATGTTGGCATGTATCTTTGTATCTGCATCGAAGAGCGAATACATCGATAATCTAGAGGAGAATGAATAGTGTTTATTATATCTTGTGCAGCGAAGGCTGTCTTGTTCTTTAGGAAAGTAAACAACAAACTTGTTTCATTATACCAGTTATCACAAATACCTCACGGAAAAAACTGTGAAATTCGTGGGGGGTCGTCCTTTCAGGGAAATATTACATTTGGTGATCATGTCGTAATAGGAACAAACTCCAATTTCATGTTAACAGGTGCGAAAATCGAAATTGGAAATTCTGTTCTATTTGGACCACATGTTTTTATCATTACAGGGAACCATCAGGTAAATCAGATTGGTAAGTATATCATTGATGTTGAGAAAAAAACAGAGTGCTGCGATGCAGATGTAGTAATAGAAGATGATGTGTGGATTGGAGCGGGAACGATTATTCTAAAAGGTGTGCGGATTGGACGAGGAAGCGTTATAGGTGCGGGAAGCGTTGTAACAAAAGATACCCAGCCATACAGTATAAATGCTGGAAATCCGTGCCGTAAAATCAGAATGCGGTTTACTGAGACTGAAATAGAAGAGCATGAGAAAAGACTAAGACCATAGATATGATGGAGAGAGGACAAGTTTATGGAGAGAATAATACGCTATTTCAAATATTTAAAGGAACTAGTTTTATATATTGTCCTCTTGCCAGCTTCATTAATCTACAATAAAAACAGAAAAGTGTATTTGGTCTCTGAACGAGGAACGGATGCAAGAGATAATGGATATCATTTTTTTAAATATTTAAGAAGTCAGCATCCTGAAATTGAATCGTACTATGTGATTGATAAAAGCTCACCAGATTTTGAAAAGGTAGCAAGACTTGGAAAAACACTTCAGTGGAAGAGTATGCGCCATAGATTCATTTTCATAGGGGCGAAGTACAAGATTAGCACACATATTATGGGATTTTCTCCCAATATCGATTTTTATAACAAGTTGAATGAAGTTTTTCCCCTTGTTGGGAAAAAAATCTTTCTCCAACATGGAATTATTAAAGATGACTTGCCGCAGTTGTATGAAGAAAAAACAAAATTAGATATGTTCGTGTGTGGGGCTAAGCCGGAATATGACTTTATTAGAAGTAAATTTCATTATAAAAATGGTGAGGTTAAATATACTGGACTGGCACGGTATGATGCATTAAATGATTATTCTACAGAAAATCAAATTCTTATAATGCCGACATGGAGAATGTACTTTAACAATCAAACAGATGAAGAAATTGAACAATCTGTGTATGTCAAAGCGTGGAATGACATTTTATCAGATGGGCGGTTGATTGAAAAGTTAAAAGAGAAAAATCTTACGTTGTTTTTCTACCCGCATTACGAAATGCAAAAACATATATCGTTATTTAAAAGTTCGAGCAATCATGTTGTTATTGCCAATTTTGCATCATATGATGTACAGGATCTTCTGAAAAAATCAAAATTACTTATTACTGATTATTCGAGTGTGTTTTTTGATTTTGCATATATGATGAAGCCGTGTATTTATTACCAATTTGATTTGAAAGAGTTTACGGAACATCATTACGGAAAAGGGTATTTTAATTATAAAAAAGATGGCTTTGGAAGAGTTGTTTCTGATCCGGAATCTTTAATTGAAGAAATTATCAAAATAATCAATCGAAACTATGAGATAGAAGAACAATATCGTGAAAATATTTGTAGATTTTTTCAAAAACATGACACGAACAATTGTCAAAGAATATTTGAAGAAATTTGTAAATTGTGATGAACTTTGAAAGCGATAACTACTACACCATGGATGGGAAAGAGTATGAAAAAAAGAAGCTTGCAAATCAATATTATTTCATCAATTGCGATGCAAGGAGTCTCAATAGTATGTGCGTTTATATTGCCGAGATTAATTTTGGTTTCATTTGGATCAACTTATAACGGTATTATAAATTCTGTCAATCAATTTCTGTCATGTGTGACTTTACTTAGAGCCGGAATTGGCGGTGTTACGAGGGCGGCTCTTTATAAACCACTAGCCCAAAATGATACTAAAAGTGTAAGTGCTATTATTAAGGCAACTGAAATTTTTATGCGTAAAATTGCCTGCATTTTTACGATTTTCCTATTTGCCTTTGCATGTATTTACCCGGTGTTTGTGAAAGATCAATTTGGATGGCTCTTTACTTTCTCGTTGGTACTTGTGCTTGGAATAAGTACAGTATCACAGTATTTCTTTGGCATTACATATCAGATGCTTTTACAAGCAGATCAAAAACTGTATGTGTATAATTGCGTTCAAATAGTAGGCACTATTGCTAACACTGTTGCATCTGTCTTTCTTATCAATGCTGGATTTGAAATTAGAATTGTTAAATTGGCTAGTGCTGTTGTCTTTGGAATAACACCGATTGTCCTTTTTTATTACGTTAAACATAATTACTGTTTAGATAAAAAAATAGAACCGGATAATTCTACTATTAAGCAGAGGTGGGATGCTTTTGCTCACCAAGTAGCAGCTTTTGTAAACACTAATACAGATATTATGGTGTTGACTATTTTTTCAAATCTGTATCAGGTGTCGATCTATTCGGTTTATAACCTTGTGATAAGTGGAGTTAAACAGCTTATTACGACTTGTTCTGGTGCAATTGAAGCTATGCTTGGCGATACGATTGCAAAAGAAAGCATAGATCAATTAAATACGAAAGTAAATGCTTATGAGTGGATATTAAATGTAGTTTCATGTATTGCACTGATTTGCTCTGCTATGTTAATTGTTCCATTTGTTATGATTTATACGCAGGGAGTCAGCGATACAAATTATGAACAGCCAGTCTTTGCATACTTACTTTGCTTTGCTACATTTATGTCTTGTATAAGGTTGCCTTATCAAAATCTAGTAGAGGCTTCGGGACATTTTAAAGAAACAAGAAATGGTGCAATAGGCGAGGCAGTTATAAATATTGTGGTATCAATTGTATTTGTCAGAAAATTGGGATGCATAGGAGTTGCGCTTGGAACGATTGTAGCAATGACTGTTAGAACAATACAGTATGCCGAGTATGCATCTAAGTTTATTCTTTTTAGAAGTTCAAAAATTTATATAAAAAGATTTATGGTAAGTTTTTTGTCTATTGTGGTATCAATGCTCATATTCCGAATGTTTAATCTTGATGAGATTTTAATAAAAGCAACTACATATACAGAGTGGGTAATTTGTGCAGTTGTCGTTTGCCTGGCTGTATCAAGCACTGTTGTTTTGATAAATGCTATTTTTTATAATTATGAAACTCGAAACGGGATTAAAATACTGCTTAAACGTATCCATAACTGAAATTATTAAAGACTAATATTCTAAAATTTCTGCTTGCCTATGGAGTGTTCTTACAGTACTGAGTTGAAGCTAATAACGCACATTTTGGTTGGTGAGGAAAACAGAGAACATGTAGAGATAATTATAAAATGGCTATGCGGAATACAGAAATGAAGTTGGATTAATGTAGGACATATATAAATAAAAATGATTTGAATCCAATTATTAGCTAAGCGAAAATGATTGTGCTGTTCGAACATTGCGACTTCTCTGTGATAAATTTGACTAAGCGATATGGAGATTCTGTACAATGCATGGAATTATGATGATGAAAACATGTGTGAATAGAAGACGAATTCTAATAATCCTGTTTATTTTAAGTATTGGAGTATTGGCACTGCTGGGAATAAGTAAATATTCTTTTCAGAAAGCCTGCCTGCGGAGAGAAATTAGATGGCCGGATTTAGAAATTGCTGATGACTGGCAGTATGAAATTCTTACAGAAGCATATAAAATAAAAAATGAGCCTAATAGAACAGTTACGATTACGGCATCTGATGGAGTACAATTAGTTGGTCACTATTATGAAAGAAAGAAAAATGCGCCAGTCATAATCTTTTTTCATGGGCTTTGGTGCAATTGTTATACGAATAGTGTGCCAATCTATAGAATAACAGAAGAAAAAGAATGGAATCTTCTGTTGGTGAACTTACGAGCACACAATGAAAGTGGAGGCGACGTTTCAACACTTGGCGTTTTAGAAAGATACGACTGTCGTGATTGGGCAAATTGGGTGGATTCTGAATTCGGAGAACGGGTACCTATATTTCTTATGGGAATTTCCATGGGAGGAGCGGTAGCATTGATGAGTAGTGATTTAGATTTGCCTGAATCAGTTTGTGGAATTATTGATGATGCTGGTTTTACATCACCATTAGAAATGATAAAAATTGGCAGTAAAGAGAAGCTTCGTTATGAACGATTGACAGATTTATTCGCCCGGATAGTGAACGCAGGAACAAAAGTTTGGGGCGGATTTGACTTGAAAGAAGCAAACGCATGTGCTGCAGTGTCTAAGACAAATGTGCCAGTTCTAGTTATTCATGGAGACGAGGATAAGAAAGCACCGGTATCTATGGCGTATAAAATTTACAATAGTTGCAAAAGTGAAAAAGAGTTGTACATAGTCTCTGGGGCAGAGCACACTGGATGCTATAGAACAGATCCTGAAAAATACAAAATGATTGTTTCTGAATTTATTGAAAAGCATATTCCGCGATGAAGAAAGAACAATCTATATTTTTAGAATAGTCAAAAAATTGAGGAATACGAAGGTGGATTCTTATATTCGGTTTGTCAGATAATAAACTATCAATGGGGAGGTGTCCAACAATGAATGACTTGTTTTTACATGATTCTCTGGATACCTCCCCAGTTGTTTCCTCAAACCGTATCCTCTATACACCGACTTCTTTTGCAAAATCTGCGCTTCTCTACCTTCAAGAAATAGGTAGCCTACAAGCGGAACAGTCTCATACATCTTCTCGTACTCACCTATCTTCCTACCTTTTCTTTTGTGTGAACTCAGGCGAGGGAGAGTTGGACTATCAGGGGAAAAAGCACAAGTTGACAGCAGGCGATTGCGTGTTTATTGACTGTCAACAGCCGTATTCGCATAGCACGGACACAGATCTGTGGTCTTTGTCGTGGATTCACTTTTCCGGTGTGACAATGAGGGATATTTATCAGAAATACCAAGAGCGCGGTGGTCGTCCAGTATTCCATCCGAAGAATATTACCGCATTTATAGAACTGCATAAGTCCCTTTTCACTCTTGCCTCGTCAGATGACTACATCCGAGATATGCGAATCAATAGCAACCTGAATGAGCTTCTGGTTCTTCTTATGAATGAATCATGGCATCCAGTAGTGCGTTTGGATACTGCATTGAAAAAGCAGAATCTTGATCCGATCCGAGATTATCTGGATACACACTGCACCGAAAAAGTTTCATTGGATGCACTGGCAGATCGGTTCTTTATCAGTAAGTTCTATTTGACTCGTGTGTTTAAAGAACAGTATGGCGTGAGCATCAATACATACGTTCAGAATCTCCGAATCACAAAAGCCAAGCAGATGCTTCGCTTTACGGATAAGAAACTGGAGGATATTGGCTACCAATGTGGTCTTGGTGCGCCACATTATTTCAGCCGTATCTTTAAGCAGGTCGAGGGGATCACACCATCAGAGTTCCGTGAAAAGTGGTAAACGCTATATTGACTTGAATGCGGTCGGGTGAATGTAACTGCTTTCTTCAAAAGAGGGCAATATTGTGTAAGCAATTTGCTCTGAAAGGCAAGATAGTGAATTCAGTTTTGAGACTATATTCGATAAAATAGTATACGGTATTACAAGAAAACCATGCAGAAGACTGCAAAGACAACAGGAAAGTTGAGGTCAATATATGTCTAAAGTTGCACTGATCACCGGTATTACTGGTCAGGATGGTTCCTATCTGGCCGAGTTTCTTCTGGAAAAGGGCTACGAGGTTCACGGCATTGTCCGCCGCGCTTCTATCTCCAATACTGCCCGCATCGACCATTTGATTGAGAAGAACGCCATCAAGCTGCACGATGGTGACCTGTCTGATTCTTCTGGTCTGATCCGTCTGGTGGGCGAGATCAAGCCCGATGAGATCTACAATCTGGCTGCACAGAGCCATGTTCAGGTCTCCTTCGACGCACCTGAGTATTCTGGCGATGTGGACGCACTGGGCGTTCTGCGTGTGCTGGAAGCTGTCCGTGTGTGTGGTCTGACCAAGACCTGCAAGGTGTATCAGGCTTCTACCTCTGAGTTGTACGGTAAGGTCGAGGAAGTTCCCCAGCGCGAGACCACCCCGTTCCACCCCTACAGCCCCTACGCCGTGGCCAAGCAGTACGGCTTCTGGATGGTCAAGGAGTACCGCGATGCTTACGGCATGTTCGCTGTCAACGGCATCCTGTTCAACCATGAGTCTGAGCGCCGTGGTGAGAACTTCGTTACCCGTAAGATCACGCTGGCAGCCGGTCGTATCGCCGAGGGGCTGCAGGATCATCTGGAGCTGGGCAACATGGATTCTCTGCGTGACTGGGGTTATGCCAAGGACTACGTCGAGTGCATGTGGCTGATCATGCAGCAGGACAAGCCGGAAGACTTCGTCATTGCTACCGGCGTGCAGCACACTGTCCGCGACTTCACCGAGAAGGCTTTCGCCGCCAACGGTATCACCATCCGCTGGGAAGGTACCGGCATCGACGAGAAGGGCTATGATGCAGCTACTGGCAAGATGCTGGTCTGCGTGAATCCTCTGTGGTTCCGTCCCACCGATGTGGACAACCTCTGGGGTGATCCCACCAAGGCAAAGACCGTTCTGGGCTGGAATCCGCAGTCTACTACTTACGAGCAGCTGGTGGAGATCATGGCCAAGCACGACCGTGAGCGCGCAAAGCGCGAAAAGGCACTCAAGGCAGTTCTGTAATTTGGAAAGAAGGCAATCTTATTATGATGGAAAAGAATGCTAAGATTTATGTCGCAGGTCATCGCGGCATGGTGGGCTCTGCAATCGTTCGCGAGCTGCAGCGTCAGGGCTACACCAATATCATCACCCGCACCCACAAGGAACTGGACCTGACCCGTCAGGATGCTGTGGAAGAGTTCTTCGCACAGGAGAAGCCGGAGTATGTGTTCCTTGCTGCTGCCAAAGTCGGCGGCATCGTGGCCAATCAGGAAGCACTGGCCGATTTCATGTATGACAACATGACGCTGGAGATGAACGTCATCCACTCTGCATGGAAGAATGGCTGCAAGAAGCTGGAGTTCCTTGGCTCTTCCTGCATCTACCCCCGCATGGCACCTCAGCCCATGAAGGAAGACTGCCTGCTGA
>ERZ1026876.506-NODE-506-length-22865-cov-38.179483_pt1 | contig 22865 bp, 34 predicted proteins | sample MGYA00380168_ERZ1026876 | MGnify/ENA primary metagenome ERZ1026876 (study PRJEB33269, sample SAMEA4719804) | human gut metagenome | biome: human-associated habitat; feature: organic feature; material: feces | place: Cameroon | collected 2013-10 ... | reverse complement strand
ATATATATATACCCTTAATTTTTCCTGCTTACCTGAATCTCTTAAATATCTATGAGCCAATATCATTTTCTTGATAGTAGATAGCTCTGGCTCATAAAAACTAATAAGTTCAAGTGTGCTCCCATGAGCACCACAGCCGAAGCAGTAAAATCTCGATTCTTCAATGTCTATCATCAACGAAGCATTCTTATCATGGTGAAATGGGCAAATTGTTTTGTATTTAGTTTCTGAAATTTCTAACAAATTATAATGCTTAAGTGTAGCTATAAATTCAGCTTTACGTCTTGAAGCTGGGTTGCTCTGCAGTAAATCTGAATGCAACTGTTTTTGTTGTTTCTGCATCATAGTACCCATCTAAGTCCTCCAAAGTAATTGTGCCTTTTTCATATGCTTTACTCAAGGCATTTTCGTCAACAATGTAATTAAAATCTACGCTGTCCTTAAAAGTACTTGAAGGAATACCAGAAGCTGCCAATTGCTTAAGAAACAGTTTAGTGTCATAGATTTTAGCATCTCTCTTAATAAACTGCTTAAGCATTTCTTTAGGAAGTTCATCTCTCATCTTTTTGGTATTATAATTAACTTTTGTTCTTTCTTGAACATAGCATGTAATACCTTCAGATTTAAGCTTAGTTTCACCAGAAGCTTTCATAAACTCTGTGATTTTGTCCTTTTTCTGCTTGAGTAACAATTGAAGTCCTGCAATTTGATTGTTTAAGCTAACACAATCTTGAAGCAAATTATCAATTGTCACTTTTTTCTGTTTAGCCATTTGTTTGCTCCTTTTTCATTTTAAGTGCCAGATAAATACTATCAGGCCATCTGTTTCCCTTGCGAACCCATGCAATATCTTCACGCATTACACAGTAGCAAGAGCCGTTCCGTGTTTCGAGTACCACATCGTACTCTTCATTCTTTGGACTGAGCTGCACCTCACTTTCGATTTTGACGATTTTAGCTGATAGCATTTTTCCTTTGCAGCGAAAAGCTACAATATTGCCAACCGCCATGTTTTTAAGGAATTCTTGCTTTGTTGCCATTTTTAACTCCTTTCTGGGTATTTATAGCATTATTTAGCTACATTCCCATTATAATACTTTTGATGTTGTTTGTAAACCATTTTCGAACAATTTACTTAAACAATTTTTGAACTTCACCAGAAAAGCGAGAATGACTTCTGAGGGCATCTTAGGTTTAGGTTGTATAATTTAACCTTTATTACCTAAAAATGTCTCAGAAGTCAACCTAGCTTCTCTGGATATTATTTAAGGGACTCATAAAGGTTTGTAAGTGAAATAACCAATGAATCGTATTTTTGCTTATAAGCGTCTCTTTCTTTTACTATTTCATCATATTTAGCTTTAGGAACTGTGTCTGTTATGTCTGATTCAGGATTCACATAATTTACTGAATACCATTCACAAACACCTTTGCATAGAGCTTCAGCTATTTCTTTTTTGTTATTAACCAACCAATTAGCGTCTTCATGGTTATCATGAAAAGCGAGCTCAGGATAAACAGAAAGCATAGGAGTTCTGCCAATCTCATAGAAGTCTGAACGTTCATAAACAGGATTACTTCTATTTGATTTATTGGGATAGATTGCCATGAGCTGTTTATAAACTATTTTGCATGCTTTATCAGATATTCCGCCTACTTTACCATATCTTAATACGCATGGTCCTTTTGCTGTTCCTTCTTTTAATGTAGCTGATGAAGCATTTGTATGAATTGGCATATAGTAATTAGCTTTCCAAGAAATACCTTCAGCTACTCTAACTGACATTGGATCAGATTGTGAAGCTATTTTAACCTCAAAACCACATCGAATAAGAGCATTTTTAGTATATTCAGCTATTTCACAGCAGACATCATGCTCATAGACACCAGGATAACCATAATACGGTGAATGGGGATTAGGCCTTCTTTCAGGACTCAGATAAATTCTGATCGCCAACTAAATCACTCCTCGTGCTTGTACTCCTGAATCTTTTTCATTCCAGTCGTTACACCATCATATACACCATTTGATGCAAGAGATACAATGACAGCATTTACAAAGCAAAGAATAACTGTTTCGGGATTAACAGCTTCGCCAGAATGACTAAAGCAGAGAGCACCGAGAAGAATAAGAACTGAAATTACATACGAAATAATCTGATTATTGATATTCTTCATAAAGTTAAACTGCTTAATAAACTGAGTAATAAGCGTCACAATTGTTACAGCACCAGCGTAAGTTCCAAGAGTAGTCCAAGTTACGAATTCGTCCATTTTTAATACCTCCAATTATTTAATAATATTATTTGCAATAATTGCTGCAAAAACCATAGCAGCAAATGACGATACAATTGTAGTTAGTGCAGTCTTAAGAACAGTTTCCCAACGATCGCCTGGCTTCTTTTCTAATGTCTCGAGCCTTTTTCCTTGTTTCCCAAGTTCTTCTTTCATAGAAGCCATATTCTCAGCTAAGCGTTCTATACTTGATGCAAGTTCTTTGCATATTTCTAAACTATTCTCAGCTGATGTGATGCGATTGTTCTGCCGATTGTTTTCTTCTTCCATACGTTTAACAAATTCTTTATGCTCAGCACGAGTAATATAATCGTCCATTGGCTACACCTCTCAGACGTATATAGATTCACAAATGGAAGTGAGTTCACTATACTCATCATCAGTTAGACGATTTACAGCATAAAACACATCAAGCTTATTTTGAGCTTCTTCTTTTGTCTTGTAAAACTTCTTTTCAATTAGCTTTTTCATTATTTTATACATTTTCAATCACCTCCAAATCGCTTTGATATTGAAGTTCTACAGCTTCAGCAAGCAAACTTGTCAACTCTGCATTTTCTGTTTGTAATTTTTCAAAGTCTGTAAAAACTTCAACACCATTACGATGAAATTTACCATCAAAACAATCATCACCAATTGTAATGGGTTTTTCTGTTTGCACAAGGTTTATCCCTACAGCAATGAGGCTATCAGCTCCACGTTTATCAACTGAAATGATGTTAACTACCTTTGAATTTTCAATTATTGCATGCAAAGCTTACACCTCCTATACAAATCTAATAAGGATTACTCCAGAACCACCAGCTTTACCATCATCATAAGCAGTGAATTGAGCAGTTCTAATTCCACCACCTCCACCACCGGATCCAGTGTTGTCTTCACCAGCAGTTGATGTTTCACGTCCATCTCCTCCATGACCGCCACCACCAGCTCCACCTGAACCACCATCATTATCAACGCCACCGGAACCACCACCTGCAGCAAACAATGCTCCTGTACTTTCTCCAAAAGCTCTTGTTGTAGTCACTTGACCAGTGCCAGCATTTGAGCCGGAACCATTTGACCCATCAGATCCACCGTCACGACCATCAAAGCTTCCTTGCGTTCCGCCATTTTCGCCACTTGCTCCACCAGAGCCACCTGAGCCACCATGCGTCCACAAACCAGTGCCACTTACGGCTGAAGCACCAGATGCTTCTACACCAGCTATTGATGTTGTTCCACCAGCACCACCGTAGTTATCTACTTTAGCCCCAGATCCTCCAGCGCCTACGATTGCCGGATATTCAGTATTTTTTGTGAATTTGACTCTTTGAGTTTTGGTAAAGCCACCGCCGCCTCCGCCGCCTGTATTGTAGTATTGGTTAATCGATGTTCCAACTGCTCCATTACCACCGCCTCCACCACCAACAAGAAAAACATCAGCATAGCAGTCTTTGCTTAATTTTAAGACACCACTTGTTTTAAGCTTTAAGATTGTTTTTTCTTCATTATACCATTCAGCATTTCCTGTGAATGTATAATCTGGGATTTTACCGCTTGAACCTCCAATTAAAATTGGATTACCAAGTATTGTGCTCACTTTATCACCTCACTTGCTCCAGTAAGAGGAGGAAATATTGTTTGTTCTTCTGATTCATCTATCCCAACATTATCGAAGTATTCTTCCCCGCCATTACACTTTTGACTGTCATCTTCGAATTTATATTGATATGTAGTACCAGAATAGACAATCAAAAGCATAAAAGCGAGAATAAATAGTGTTAATAACGTGTGGTATAGTATAACTTTAAGCCTGAACATCAGTCGCCGTCAAAGACGTGGTCAGCTTGCCCTTGTAGAGGATAAGGGTGTTTTTCAGACCAAGGGTAACCTCCTCAGTCAGAGCCATCACCATGATGGGAAGACCACCAGTTGCAGCAGAAAACAAGCCGATGTGGGTTGCCTTGCCGAAAGACTGTCCTTCATTGGGTGCGTCCCAAGTAAGGTTCGTGCTGCCGTTGGTGATGGATCCGGCTGCTGCTGCGTCCATTTCAGCTTTCAGCCGCTTGTAGCCGGTGCTTGCTGCAGGTTCGGGAAATGCGGTACACTCTCCTGCTTCGCTAAATGTCGGCGCTGCATTCGAGAAGCCGAGGTAGCAAGCGTTGCTGGTAGGAATAAGAGATGTACCGCCACTACCGAAGCGACCATAGAATGCGTTCAGAATGTTGTTTGCGAGTTTTGTGCTAATCATGTCAATTCCTCACTTTCATTTGTTAGGTTGTTATTTCTTTTACAATGTTAAGCTCAATTTTAAGCGGGTTCGAGCCCCTATAATAATCAGCTTTGTAAATCGGCTTGAACACGGATTTTTCATAGTCGCTCAAGCCATATGCAGCAGAATTATAATCGTCGATGAGCAAGCCGCCCTCGTATGCATCTGCAAAGTTGTCATATGCCTGTTGTTCTGTTATCGTGGTTGTCGTTGCGGCATCGCCCGAAATAACAGTTTGGTTCCAGCCCTCCGATAGGGTCACATTGCCATACGACCAATCGGATCTAAACTGTTGCAGAAAAGCTTCTGGAATGGTCATTGCCCCATACGAATACCAAAAAATCAATCCAAAAAACATTGTGACAACAACATTTGCGGTAACTCCATAAGCGGGCATTGCATTCATAAAAGTAGTGCCAATACTATTAACAATTTTGGTGCCAGTATCATAGGTAGGCATTGTTCCTGTCGGTGTTTGGAGCGAATAGGCGTATAAACGGTATCCAGTTGTTTCATGAATTGGATACCAGATCATTGGGAAGGTTGCCGCGCTGTAATCCACATTACCATTATCGGTGTACCACTTCGTCGGTTTGATGTATTTCGGTCCCACCCATGAGCTTGGAAAAGACAATGCGTTCATTAAATTGTCCCAAGTCTTTTCAGTTATGGCAGAAAATGATGGCTTGTCAAAAATTACTCCGCAAAACTCAACCGCATCTGCGTCCGAAAAGATTCTGTCAAGTGGAGACGGCGAGCCTGTAAGAAGATATTCCGCCATCGAATTCAGCTTTATTTTTACTTCAGACGAGGTAATTTTTTGCTGCGACGGTGTAACTGAATATGACGTGTCTACATATGAGAGGTCGAATGTCCCTTTACCAAATGCCTTTATTTCCAAATTGTTTAGAGAGACTATGACGGTCCCATTGCCAACAGCATCACCAAAAGCCATAACGGCAATCTTGTAGTCGTCCAAAACTTCTTCCGTGTCAAATGATCCTGTCACGCCACCGATAACCACATCTTTTTTGATGTTGGCAGGGATAAGTGTGCTCGGTTTTGTTACTGTTGCTTTTGAAATAGACTTACCTGCAGATGGCGTGATCACTTGGTCGCCGTCAGCCATCGAAAGGTCAACCGTTACCTCTTCGGTTTCGCCACCACTACTGGGTACATTGGTTGTGATGGTAACTTTCGACAACCCATCATAGCCAGTATCGGGTGTCACTTCCGTTGTACCGTTTTGTGTGACCTCCACGGACTTTTCCTGCACGGTGGCTTCCAAATCAAATTCGACCTGTTCACCTGTGCTGCTTGGCACCTTGATATGCTTGACGCCGCTGTATGTCTTTTCTTCACCGCCGATGTCTTTTAACTTGATATCTGCCATTAAGTCACCTCCAATACTGCGTTATTTTGAGTTGCACTATAAACTTGAGTAACGGAAAGAACATCGCCATTCTGAACAGGGTATTCCCAAGGGATAACCGCCGCAGCTTCTGCTTTCCAAAGCATTTTCATGCCTAAGATGCTAAGCATATCCACAAGTCCGATCTGCTGTGGTTGCGTGTCGGATACCACTTTTAGTGCGGACATCTGACTTGCGGGTACAGAAGATAAGATTTCCAGGATTGCAGAGTTTTTAGCAGAAACTGCACCACCGGATTTCCCATCAACGCAGTCACCGATACTTGCCTTTCCGCTATTTTTTACGGAAGCAGAATTGGCAGCCGAACAATTTGCAAACAGAACATCATCGCCTGTCGGGGTTGGCTGAGCCAATTTAACGCTTTCCAAACCAGCTATTTTGTTGACGACTGCTGCTATTCCCGGCGGAACAGGAAGCGCAAGTGCAAGCCCCTCTGCGAACAGGATAGGATTAAGTACCACACCATGACCATCTGGGACAGATTGGGACAGAGAAAATTCCTCACCGGTCTTATTCGGGTTGAGGATTATTTCTGTTCCGTTTGGACTGGGCTGCACAATCTCAATATGTTCTTTTCTCTCCTGCCTGTTTGCAATAATATTTGTTGCATATAGAACATTTTTTAATAACAAATTTTCTGCTGTTTGAGAAGAACCAAAGTCTGTGATATCAGCTAAGCATTTATTTTTTAATAATATATTATTTTTCGATTTGCTTTCATTTAGAGTAACAATATCATGAGATAAAGTGCTAGCCAATAAAGTTTGTTCATCTAATTCGATATTATTCAATAATACTGCAGATACATCAGTTTTATTCTTTATACCAACATTACTGTTATTTTCAGATGTAACAAATTCAAAAGCATTTGGAAATACACTATATTCGAATGATAATACATTAAATACTTTTACTTTACTCACATCAGGAGTAAAACATTCAATGCTTATTTTTACACAAAGTTCCCTATTGTTAACTGTATCAATTTTTATTGGAACAAAGCAATTCAATTAAAATCACCGTCCTCTAATATACATCGTATCTTCATTTGATATATAGCTGAAGAATATATCTCACCAACAGAATACATTCTTATTTGAATATCAAGAGGGATAGCAGAAGATAGACTTAGGGTTTGCTCTTCAGTTAAATGAATTAGAATAGATTTATTATCTTCATCAATTATGACTCGATCTGAAGTCTCATCTACAATAAATAAGATATTTGATGACTGAGAAAAAGCTATTCTAAACTTTTCTATTTCATTAAACTGATTTTCATCACAAAATTGAATTCTTATAACAGGAGTTGTTCCTCTAAAAACAAACGATTCATACATTTTAATTAAACACCTCCTTATATCGATCAAACAAATTTCTCGATTGTATATTGAATATCAAAATCAAAATTTGGAGCACTATCCGCTTGAACAAATAGAGTAACAGTTCCATTTGTATTTGAAGCATAAATGCCATAAACAGAATTGTCGATAAACTTCTTGATTACAGTATAATCAATTTGTACGTTGACCAAAGAATCAGATGAAACACCTGCTATATTGATTACCTTACTAAATGTTTCTCCCTCAACAACTGTTGTCCAGCCATCTCCTGAAACAGTAGTAGTTCCATAACTTGGGAATATCTGGTCAACATGCTTTACCCAAATCTGAAGGTAAGCAATACTGTTATTAACCAGGAACAGCATGGGAAGTGGATTAGTTACATTTGCTGTAAAATCACCAGCCTTAAGATTATCAGTTGAGTTAATCTTAATTGGGATAGCTGTTCCTCCATTGATGCTAACCTTTTGATTATCAGCAGGTGAAGCAGTGATTGAAGCAAAAATACCATACATCATTGTAGGCAGGGTTTGCGATGATGAAAGCGCATCAGCTATTGTCAGGTTCCATGTTCCATTGTCAGCAACTGAAAAGCTTGCATGATACGTTGACTTCAGGTTCTGGAACATACCGAGAGCAATATCTGAAGGTTTACTATCATCAGCATCAGGTCCATTGTTGATTGTAACAATTTGTCCGATTGCATTAGCCACTGCTCCAGCCTGTTTTAGAGCTTTATTTACCAACTCAGAGTTTGCTGTTGAACCTTTCGTATTGCCATTCAATCGTTCTGAGCTAGCTTGATAAGCATCATCAGTGAGGATATTCTGATTATTTGGATTAAATGGTAACAGTTTATTTTGACCCATATGAACACCTCCTTATCTAAGCCATACGGAATTATCCCAGCCTTTATAGTATTGGTCATCTTTATCCCAAGCGAAGAATGGCTTTTCGAACAATGTATAAATAACTTTAATACCGGCAGGCTTTGGCGTAATATAACCAAGAATAAACAGCTCGGATATTTTATCATCAAAATTAGGTGACATTAGCAACATCTGATATGAGCCGTCTTGATTGTCTACCAACCAAATTAACGTATTGGGAAGGAGCTCCCGAGTTATTTTATAAATACTCTCTATTGTTCCATCCCAATGATATTGAAGCACTCTAGATTTAAGAACTAGCCTATAAAGGTCGTCTGTCAATACATCAGGTAAAACAGAGCTGTCAATAGGAAGTTCCCTCGTTATATTGAGATACTGCCCTATTACATCGAGCTGTGAACCTGTTGCTGTATCAAGCTTAAAATAGTCCCACAAATGCTCAAGTATTGAAGTTGAAGCATAATCCTTTTCCAATATCTTACGAGTCATTGTGGTGAACTTAGGATTATTGTAATACTCTGAAGTGATTAGGTCTATATAATTCTGAACTTCAATAGCCATTTAATCACCTCACTGCGTCACTGTAATAGTGATTTTATCGTTATCTGTTTTATGATACTCATTAAAAGCACATGTAATATCATTTGTTGAATATGTTGTGCCATCAGTAGACATCTGAACTGAAGTAATAGCAAATGTAGGATTATTCAGAGCAGACTGTGCTGAAAGTATTACACCCCAGACAGAAGAATTATAAATAGCATCACCAATCTGAAGTGTGTCCAGATATTCGTTCAACTTTTCCTTGATTGTATTAAGAACTTCAGGATTATATCCGGACAACTGCTTAATTCCAATCTTGAAATATACCGGAGTAGCTGTTGGACGATAAAACTTAATTGTGTTCTGATTGCCGTAAATTGAAGTAACATCAACTGATGTAGTGCCATATGTACCAACACCGGGTGTTTTCTTCATATAAATCTGAGTGGCAATATCTTCGTCTTTTCCTCCATCTACGACAATACAGATTGAATGCGGAGGAATGCCATTTGCATCAGTCGTGTCCTGGTCATTTTCATAGCCAACGACTCTTGTTACACCTGTTATATTATTCAATGTTGAAATCATACCTTCAAGGATTGAATAAGCAGGAGCAAATGAAGCGTTAAACATTCTAGCTCTAAGTGAAGCGTCTGTTTCTGTATCAACACCAGGAGTAGAAGGTGAATTATTAGTTACAGAAAGCCAACCATAAACAGGAGTATCAATATTTGTAATTGTATTAGCAGCTGAAAGGATTCTTCCGTATTCATCTGATTCACACTGAATAGTAATAGCACCAGTATTAGGAATAGTTGTACCGTCAGGAATAATCCATTTATTAGCCGAACTATCAGAAGCAACGCAGTGATTAAGAACTGTTCCACTTTCACCTGTAATTGTAAGTTCTACATTTGATTTAGTTGCTGGAATTCGATATACACCAAACAAAGGAGAAAGCGAATCCAAAGTAACACCAACTGCATAAGCAGGAGACCTGCTTGAATATGCCATCTGAAGTGCCAGATATGTATCGTAAATGAATCTTGCATGGATTGAAAGCTGCTGATAGTCCATTGAATCATTTTCAAGATAAATATCTGAACCGAAAATGGTTTTCATATCATCTACAAGCTGTTCCAATATTGAAGCATATGTAGGAATATGAAGTCCTGCATCGTCGATATATGGAGCAGTATATGTATCAGCCAACCTCAACACCTCCTTCTATTTGTCCATAAATTGTATCTACTCTGTAGCTTAAATACAGTTTTCGGCCAATAACATTTGTTTTAGCTTCAGAAACATCTGTAACTCCATCAACCTGACGAATACGATCAATCATCAGCCTGTTTGAAGCTAGCTTAACTGTTTCAGTATCATATGCACCAAGTATTGATTGGAACATGGGAATTCCATCATCTATCTGCTCCCACCATTCGCCATAAAACAGCAAGATTTTTGTTTTAATAGCTTGAGCAATGGCGTTTTTATCATAAATAAAATCTGAAAAGTCAGAGCCAAAGGAATAATCACCTTTACTATCAAGCTTTCGATATTTCATGTAATCACCCCACTTGTCTCTCCTCCGCCTGCAGGAGCTGTATGCTTATGTTCATTAAACTCAATATCGTCAACTGTAAGTTTACCTTTGATTACTACGCCTTCTGCAGTAAGCTGTAATGATGAACTTCCAACAGTAACTGTGATGTTGCTTTCTTTTATCACCAGAGAAGCTCCAGTACCACTCAGAATGTTTATCGAACCATCTTTAAGTATTTCTATACCTTTGCCTTTGGGACCTCTTAGAGTTAATCCTTGCGGTTCTGGTAAAGTATTAGGAGTTGACTTAGGTCCAAATATAGCAATAGCATCTGTCAAGTCATGCCGTCTATATTCGATAGGATTCTGTACCCCACCATATAGCCACCAGTTATCAAATGATTGGTCAGAAATAACTGCCAAACATTCATCGCCGATATTGATTGGGAATGTTATTGAATAGCCACCTGCAGATGGCCAACAAATAGGAACATTAGGAATAATAGGGAGATTTACATAGCTTACCCTATTTGAACTTGATAGCAGCTTTTCTCTGATTACTGGCTGAATATTAACTGTACCATTATCATTAACTGAAGCAACCTTAGCCGGGAAAGAAACTTTCAACTTAAACATTATTGAACGTTCCTTCTTATCTTGTGTCTCTTCTTCAGTTGGAACCAAGTCTGTAATTCTAACAGCCATATTTACACCCCATAATCAATATAGCTCTGCATAAAGCCAGGAAGTTCTCCAGCTTGAGCAACACTATCAATTTCCATATACCAGTCCTGACCTCTGGTGTCACCTATATAAGTCATAGCAAATACTCTATATAAGCCTTCTGTATCTAATTTATAAAATGTTTCTGATAGATTTTCTTTGAGTGTCCTTTGAGCTGCAATTATCTTTGAGTTATCCAGTCTATAAAGAGAAGCCAACCGAATATTCGGATTAAGCAAGCATTTACATCTTACACCATATTGGAACTGTTCAGGAACTCCAATCAAACCAGAATCAGGACCAAGCTCGATTACTTCAGTTAACGGAGCAGAAGCTGCAGACACAATGTTAGCTTTACCGTCATCACAGTAAAATGTAGAATTACATGAACGAGCTATTTGATTCATATATTCCTTCGCCATACCGAATAGAGCTTTTCCTCTTGGGTATGAAACATCGGGGACTTGAATTTGACCAAGATTTATCGTCTCTGTCGAAGCTTTAGTGCAGTTATAAACAACCTGACGCATAGTAGCGTAGTTTGTAAGAGACAAATTAACAACAGCTTCGTCCAAATATCTCGAACTATCCAGACAAATAAACTTAAGATAATAATCAGTGCCGTTCTCCTTACCTCTTATTGCTTGAAATACAAATCCATCAAAGATTGTTCCATACTGTCCGGTTACATATCCGGCTTCTACAACAATACGTTTTGCTGTCGTCATCATCTGAGATTCTGTTTGAGCTGACAAATTATATATAGTAACAATGCTATAATTTATCTCAGCATAAGCTGTTTTCTTAATCTCAAATGTGCACCTAAGATTTGAAACATCAATTGAATTATTATATGAATCAGCAATCAGAACTCTATATTTTCTACCGTAAAGTATATCACCATAAATCGGGTCACCAATTACTTTATACAGCGGAGAATTAACGATAGATTCAATAAAACTTTGATCGAGTGAACCTGTTGTTCCGTCGTTGCCTCCTCCTATATCTGAATCATAAGATCTATTATCTACGTAGCTATTATGTTCAGGATATGTTATAGCTCCTCCACCTGTGAATACTTTACCGAGAAGGCCGTATGTATTTATGCCTAAGTAATTAGCTGGATTTATCAAATCTCTATGATAATAAAATGTATGCGAAGCATGAACTTCAAAGTGAAGGTGCGGACCAGTTACATTTCCTGTAGCACCTTGAATGCCAAGAGCTGTTCCAGCACCAACCTTATCACCAGCTTTAACAAGGATTGAACTCATGTGAGCATAAATGCAACCATAACCGTCATCATTTTGTACCCACACATGATTGCCAAAACCTTTATTAGAACATTTTACCCAACCAACTGTTCCTTCTGTTACTGAGACGATTGTTTTATCTCCTTGAGAAGCAAAATCAATTCCTTCATGTCCATTATTTGCCCACAGCTCTTGGTCTGAAGCACCAAAAATAGCCGTTACTTTGAATTTACCTGTGAATGGAAATGTCATCATGAGACTGTATCACTCCAAACTAATTCAAAGTCTGTTCCAAAGTTCTTATCATCAGGCATTGATGAGTTGACTGAACCAACATTAACAACATACAGAGCTCCAATATGCTTATATGAAAATAGCTTTACCAAATCAGCATATTCACCATATGTTTCTATCATATTCAAATTGCTGATAATACAATCCAAAGTATCAGCATCATATATTGAAAGCATCCAGTATTTGGCTACCGAATTATATGTAAACTGTAGCTTAAAATAAAGGTTTTCATCTCCAACTGGAACATTTATGTTAAATGTATTATTGGGAAGTGTTGTAACAGGAATTTTATAAAACATCTAAACACCTCCTTAATTGACATATTGAGAAGTTATCCTTCTAACAAAATCATTTTTTCCACCAGCAATTTGCCTTGTCAGTGATTGCTGTGTTTTCTTTGGTGCAGGAGTAGGATTTAGAATACCAACGGGGGTAGAAGAAGTAGCTTGAGGGTAAGCACTGATTTTAACTGTTTTAAGCCTTGCAACAGGAATCTCAACCAATGTAACAGTAGCCGATAACCCATGAACTGTATCTGCATCATCATGAGCATCAATACTCTTAACAAGCATGTTATCATATTGAGCCAATCGAGTAAGAACAGTTACAGGAGTTCTTGCATTCTGCAAAGCTATCAGAGCTTCATATGCTCCAATCGAACGGCTTTCAGCATTGTTAAATGAATCAGATGAAGTAGCAGTAAGCACATCAGACATCATGACTTCGACAACCAACGTCTTTGGTTTAACATATGAGTGGTCTGAGATGTTTGCTCCCGTCTCTACCTGATGTGAGGTGATTTCCAATTCACTGTTGTGACTGAATGAAACATAGCAATCAAAGAATAATCCACCAATATTTGTTTTTGTATAAATAACAGCGTTATTGTTTGCCATGTTAATCACCTACCAATGCATTATTATCGGCTGAGCGGATAGCAGCTTTATAAACCTCACTACCAACTGCAGCAGGTTCTTTAGCACCGTTGATATTGAACGTGTTGTTGACTGTAGTATTAGAATTGTTGATACGATTATTTGTTTCATATCGATTCATTCCCGCAGCCAAATCATTTGCTACTTTTGTTTGAACAGCTGTTTGCTCGACAGCAACACGGGCATCTTGTAAGCCAAAAAGCCTATCAATATGACCTCTGCCTCTATTGAATGATTTAGAAGTATTTGAATAGCTTTTTTCAAGAGCATCGACAAAATTCTCACCTTTAATCAAAGCTATAATAAACTTAATCGTATCAGCGATTCCATTTATAATAGTTGATATAGCATCAAGAACTGCTCCAATTATCTCGAACGTTGCAGATAAAGAACTTAAATCACCGTCAAGCCCAAGAATCATATTTAGCAATTCAAATATTGTAGATAGTGCATTTCCTATTGAATCTAAAAAACCACCTACAGATTCGAATATTTGAGATTCTGAACCAATCTCAATTATCTTTGATCCCACTTTAGTAAGCCAAGTAAGAATCTTAATAATTATCTTTAAGAATGGGGCAACAAATTCTGCTAACTTTTTAGTGTTAGGTTGAATATTCTCTACAAGATAATCATTTATATCTTTGAGACCTTGCTTCAAATCATCAACTTCAACACCAATCTGTTCACCTAAAAAATAAATAAACCAGTCACCTGCATATTGCAGAATAATCTTAAATCTATTTATCTCATGCTGTATATCTCTAACACTAACTAAAGTATCTTGCAATCCTTGAGGAGCTTCAAGACGTTGAGATAAAGCATAAATATCTTTGAATCTGGCATACTCCTCATTTGTCATGAGGAACAAATCTTCGAAGCTTGTTGCATCTTGCCCCAGTGCTTCCATTGTCCTCATGTAAGCCCTAGCAGTTCTTTCTGATGAAGCCGTAGCTCTAGCAAACCGCTCTACAGTTATATCTGTTTGAGCCATTGCAGTTGACATATCGAAAATTGTTTTCGTTACTTGCCAACCTATTTTTATAAATGATGATGCAGCTTTGAGCAAAAGCTGACCTGCATTCATACTGAGGATTTTTGACGTATCCTTGAATTGTGAAAGAGAACCAAGTGCTTCAGCAAATGATTTTTTATCAACTTGCCAGCCTATCGACACTAAATACTCTTCCAGGCTCTGAGGATTCACATCAATCACCTCCTGTCATTTACCTCTTGCATCATTATCTCTTCATTCTTTGCTTCCAACAATATCAATTCAACTATGTTCCACCAGTCATCAAAGGTGTATGTACCGTCCCAAAGTTCGTGTTGCTGCCATAACCCTTTTGTGACTGGTAGAAACAATAGCTGGTCAACATTACTGGAGGTGATGCATTTTCCTTTTACTGCTCCACTTTGGTGTCCATCAGTGAGCCAAGGGAGCTTGCGTCGAAAAAATCTCTGAAATTAAAAGCTACAGCTGCAATCAAAAGCTTAAGAGCAAGCTGACTATCAAAACCTGTGATACCATATGTTCCATTGCTATTGATTACTTGAGCTGTACCAGCCGGGAGAACTTCACCACAACAGCTTAGAATATCCTTCTGGAGCTCAATAAATTCAGCCTTATTCATTATGGGCTTATTAGGTTGAGTTCCTCCTGGAACATCCTGGCTGATCTGAGTGAATCCTGAGGGCATTGTGTACATCAGCAGTTGAGCTACAATATAGTTACCAAGAAGTGGATCATACTTCTTAATAATAAATTGTCTTCCATCAATCTCAAGAAGTTTTTCTGTTTCTCTTTTTGTGTTAATATTTGCATTCATTTGTTTATACCTCTATTCTAATTATTACTGAAGCTCAATGCTTGCAGCCATCATGTTCCAAGCCTTAGTAGTGCCCTGAGCGCCGTATGTTACATCAGCCATCTTCTGAGGTGAAACACCTATGCATACCCATTTCTCACCAGTTGAGTTGCTTTCAATGGAAATCTGAGTCTGAGCAAATACAGCAGGAACAGCAGTCTCGACGTATTTAACAAGACGAAGAATAAAGTCATTTGCATCAGAAGCCTGAAGTACATTGATTGTAACCGTACCGTTCTTCTTTACTGATTTACTAATCAGAACGGAAAGGTCAGCAGAAATCTCATGAGAAGTTTCATCATTGGAACGAGAAATTGTAATGTCACCAAGACCGGCTCCATACATTGTATATTGACCTACATCAGGGTGGGAGATGGTAACGATAGTATTCTCAAAGCTATAAGTTCTAACCATTTATTACACCTCCTTATCGATTTACAAATACTGAAATACTAATGTATTCAATTGCACCGGCCAGTTTAACACAACAAATAATGGGAGGTGTAATTCTCTGAGCTCTTTCTGAAGCTGAAAGTGTATCAACAGAATCAGTAAAGATGATATAACCATTGGGAAGGGCATCACCCGTAGAAAGAGTTCTAACAGGAGCAGCATTCCAAATACCAGAAGCAATGTAGCCCATGTTCTTAATCTGCTCAAATGAGTAAGCAATCTGATTTGTGATAACAGCTACACCATCATCAGTCATGGGAATTACTCGATTGTTAATTAGAGCATTTACTACATTCTGCTCAATATAACTACGAATGAGCTGAATAGCATAATACTCATCAAAATGGTAACCACTTGACATCAGAGATGATGTTACGAAATCATACTTATTACCGTAGTTAGCATAAGCATTACCACAGTAACCTTTAAGATTCTGAAGCTGAACTGAAGTGATGTTCTCAGATTTTACGCCAACCAGAGACTTATAGGCCAAATCAAAAGCAGAGTTAGAATCACCGGAAGCAAGACCACAAATCCGACCCAGAACAGCCGCAGAAACTTCGTAACCATTTGCATCTTTCGCCTCCGTATAATAGAAGCCCAACATGTTTTTGTAGCCAGCAGTCTTCAGCGTCTTGAAAATGTTACTAACAGCACTACCATCAGTTACGAGGTCGTTTTCGTCTTTGTCCTGGAAAATAAAGTAAGCAGGAACCTCTACACTCTCAAGATAAATTGCCAAGTTCTGAAGTTCCTGAGTAGTATATGCACCAGTTGACATAGCACCGAACCATGTGTTATCGGATTTACGGCAAGCTGTGATTGCCTGAACCAGTGTCTCAGAACCTGTCTTATTCTGGAAACCAATAACTACCTTAGCAGGACTGGGAGACTGAGCAAAGTAAAGTGAAGCAGCTTTGTACTCAGGTGTATCTGTTCCAAAACCTGCAGATGACATTGCAGCCAGACTTGTGTATGTAGCTGTACGAGTATTAACATTCAGAACAGCTGAACTACCAAGAATCAAGCCAACATTAAAATCAGATACTGTTGCAATGCCCTGGTCTACCTGGACCGTAACATTAACAATATCCTTAATGGAAATAGCCATATTAAATATCCTCCTCCATTGTAAGATTGAGTTTCTTAAATGTATCTATATCATAAACGACCTGAGTAGTCGAATAAATCTGATATTCTAAGTCATACCTATTCCACCACTGGCCGTTGTAATGTTCAGGGACTCGTGTAATACCGGAACCAGTACCGGGAATTGTATAAAGGTTTTTATTTGCTAGAATTGTTTTAATATCCGTAGCATACCAACGAAGCTGCATCCTTCTTGCCGTCTCTCCAGCGTCTGGTCCATAAATGATAAAATGGACTGCAAAGGTGTCAGTATTCTGGATTGCTCTCGTAAAACTAACCTCTTCACCAGTCCTTATTTGTTCTTGATACCTATTTACATATTTTGATATTGTGTCGTCAACCGGCAATACATAGCAATAAATAAAATTATCATTTATTCCGTTTGCCGGATTACCTTGCTGCTCATAAGCTACGATTACTTGTTCTTCATTATAACCAGAAATTGTTGTAGCGATTTGAGCACACAATGTTTCAATATCTTCTATTGGAAGGATTATTTCATTCATGTTGCCTTCATCCTTTCACAAATAGAATGATAAAAACCGTTCTTACCGTAGTTTTTAACCGAAGTTATTTTATATTCATGACCCTCGAAATAAACGATGTCCGAAATGTTTTTATATATATTATATTCACCAGTTGTATAAAGCTCTTTATTGGTAAATACGTTTATGCTTTCTTCATCTCTCTCGAATTGAGGGTCGTTTGTTAGTGTTTTGGGATTATTTATCGTAATAACTGCCGCACACTTAAATTCAGAAGGAGTATCTACAAAACGATGATTTACTACATTGGCAACTCTACGTTTAACTGTGATTACCTGAGAAAAATCAGGGTCAGTAATAAGTTCGCCGATATAAATCATCTTCCTGCTCCTCTCTTTCTGATTACATAAGTTATAGATTTTCGAAGCTCACCAGTATCAATCAAAGGACGATCGCTACCTTTACGAGCGATCGTTGCTGGGGAGTTTGGAGCCCATCCATTTTCAGGATTTACGAACCATTTTCTACAAACGTTTTGAGCTTTCATACCTAAACGTTCCATATCTTCAAGTGAACCTTGAAAATCACCTTGTACAGCAGATTTTAATACCTTTAGTCGATAACGTTTTATTTCGTTATCAGAATTCTTTAATGCCGGCTTAATGACTGGCCTGGGAGGAATGTTCCTAATGGGAGAACCATTAGTATGGATAAATAGCAATTCGGCATTTGTTACATCTTCGCCTTCCCTTGTAGATGTTTCCTGAGGAATGCCAACCAGAACATCATACGACGCAAGAAATTCATATGCCTTTTTTGCTATGTAAACTTTACTCATTTTCTGAGTAAATTTCACCATGTTATCCATTAACCCACATCCCTATTCCTCTATACATTCTTGAATATGTGGCGAGTTGTTGACCATAAACCGTATATTTGAATGTTCCATAACCTTTGAGGTCTTCTGATACTCCTTGATAATCATATGATATACTCAATGAATCAACTGATTTATTTGAAGCTATTCCTCTTGGCATTGCTGAAGAAATAAGAGCAGCAGAACCGGGAACTTCATTTTGTACCTGTATGTAAAGCGTAGCTAAGTGTGCCACATAAAGGCACATACAATATTTCCACATCTCTTTGAATCTGCGTTCCTTGATTGAATTATCAGCAATATTGATAAACATTGAGATAATGTAGTCGGGGATTTCTACTCCATTATTACAATCGTGGAACTTTGGAAATGTTTTGTAGAAATCTGCAGCCGTAAACGGAGGATTATCCTCTGTAAATATATTGGAGGCCCCAGCAGTGGTAAATACCTCCTGAATATATGCTGAGTTATTATACCCAAGCATCGAAATAAAATCCATTGTGGGGCCTCCTTTATATTTACAAATTACATAGCTTCTCGAATCAGCTTCTTAAGCTTTTTCTTGCCAATTCCATCTGGAACATTGATACCGAGCTCTTCAGCTTTCTCGAGCAGCTCTTCTACTGACATGTTAGCAAGCTCGTCCGCTTCACCAGAACCATCAGGATTATCCTCAGAGACATCTTCAACCTTAGTTGTATTAACTACCTTAGTATCAGCTACAGATGCAACAGGAGTTGTCCTTGCATTACTGACGACCATCAGAAGACCAAGCTCATGAGCCTTAATGAACAGAGGATCGTTCATAAACCGCTCAGGCATCATCATGGTTACATTAGGAGTAGTTACGAATCGATCAAAAGAACCATCTCTCATAAGGCCATCGCCAAACTGAAATCTACGGGTTGCGATAATAGCGACTTCAGACATATTTATCAACCTTTCTGTTTATAAGTTTGTTTAGATACCGTCGTAATAACGAGCGGGCTGCCAATACAGGAACTTCGCCTGACCCATCTGAGCAGCGTAAATGGCGATGTACGCAAACTGCAGAGCAACGGGCTGAGTCATCACACGGGTCAGAGGAACGGGCAGGTCGAAATACAGGAAATCATCGTTATTGACATAAACAATCATACGGTTTGAACCATCAATGCCAGCACCCTTGCACCAACGTGAGGGATAGATAGAGAGGTCTCTACCCTGGTTAACAGCCAGATTGTTCTTCATCAGATAATTCAGAATGTTCTCATCGCCAGAAGTACCGATGCGAGTTGATACAATGTAAGCATAATCCTCAGGAGCAATCAGAATATGATTAGGAATAGCATTCTCATCATACTCGGAAGCCTCCCAAGCCTCAGTGATAGCCTTATTGACGTCCCACAGAATTTCGTCAACTGACTTATCCTTCCACTTACGAGAAGTACCAGCCTCATTGTTGTCAACATAAGAAGTAACGAGGTTGGGGTCGTTAACGATACCTGTAACACCAACAGTGTCGATGCCCTTATAAACCAGTTCATCAATTGACTTATTGTAGTTCAGACGAATACCTTTATCCAGCAGGGTATCCAGAGAACGACCAATGGTCTGCAGCTTCTGATTATCAACAAAAGGAATCTTCATTGCCTGAGCCCAACTGAACACCTTGAAAATGTCCTTATTGACGTTAGCCTGCATCAGGGGGATGTTATCTGTCTGACCAGCAATCAGACCAGACTTATTAGCGCCGGTTGTAGCATAATCTACATTGTAAGTAGAAGTGAAATCAACCCAGCCGCCACCGGTCTTAGCAACAATATCACGCTGCCAAGTTACTGAAGTGAGGGGCTCACGAATCTTGGGGTCTCTCTTTTCGAGCTCACCCTCCAGGAAAGCCATACCCTGAGCAATACCAGCAGCATCACGGGTAGCCATAGAAGCACCCATGCCATTGCCGAGAGAGCTATCACTCAGAACTGACATCTTATCTGCACCGCCAAAGGCGATACCGGTAGAAGAAAAATCTCTAGTAATCATCTATATACCTCCTTACGCCTTATTGCGAGTCAGAACAGTTACCTCAGCAACCTTGTCTGCATTCATGTTGCCAGTAGTCCACTGAACATTGGTCAGAGCAATGGTCTTACCAGCCTCTTCGGAAGCCTCAAAGCCACCAACCACAGCAGTGGGATAAGTATCACTTATAGCAGTACGAACATAAACTGTACCACCAGCAGTGGGTGTACCTCTCTGGCAAAGTACTGTGCACTGACCACGAGTCAGAACGTCAACAACAGAATTGGCAGCATAACCAGGAGTTTCCTGAGGGTCATACACGTTAGCTTGAACAACCTCACGAACAGCGATGCCAGCAAACTGTGTAGCTGTAAAAGTAGTACCAGCAGCAATACTATCGGCAACACCAAGATACTTATTCTCAGCTGCCACCAGAACAACAGGCTCACCAAACTTAATGAGCTTCTTAGCAATACGGCCCTGAATGATAGCATCAGCAGAAGCTGAAACGGTACCAACATAGCCAGTATTCATCTTAATACCAATTACTTTACCCGGCATATTATTTACCCTCCTTCATATAGTGCGGATTGAAACGCTTAGCAATATCCATACCATGGTCATAGTCAGCGTCCATAACAATAGGCTTAGAGTCATTAGCCTTCTTGCCATTGTTACCAATAGCAGACTGAATATCAGCATAAGCAGAAGTGGTTGTCATATTCATACGAGCCATCTTCACAAATGCATCAGTCGCCTTCTTACGAGCAATGGGGTCTTCGATAGCAGCGAGGACAGGCTTCATATCACGAATAGCCTTTTTAACCTCTTCAGCAGAATCCTTAGCATCAATCTTCTCAGGATCGATAGTAACGGATTCCTCAGAGCTAAGGTCTTCGCCCTTTTCCTCTTCCTTCTCGAGTTCGGCTTCCAGCTCGTCCAGAGCTTTTGTTGAAGTGTCCTTAATGCCATAAGCAGCAAGTACACGGTTCAGAGCATCTGAAACCTTTTTCTCAATCTTCTCTTCGAGATCATCGTCCTTGCACTCATCTTTGGTCTCAGTCTCTTCAACCTCGGTCTCTTTAATTTCCTCGTCCTCAGCCTTAGCAGCTTCCTCCGCCATTTCACAAGCAGCATCAACAACCTCTTCGGAAACAGTGGATTCATCCATTGACTTAAGCTTCAGAAGGAAATTCTTAATTGCATCTTTGGTTGTCATTTTATTCCTCCTTAATTTATAGCAAATTCAGAATAGCTTTATTTAGCTTATTCCTTTTACTAACAGAAAAAGCAGGCATCTCAGAATCACGAATAGCAACCTTGTGTCCTGCTCTGCCTGCGTTTACAAGTGATACATGATTACCGATAATATTACGTTGGAATGTTTTACCATCCTTAGTAACATATTCACAATCATAACCACTTGAAACTTCTCTTTTTACACCGGATTCAATTTCGTTAATTGTTACCGGGTCTCTAACCAAAATATCAGCTACAAGGCAATCACTAAATTCTCCTTTGCCTCTTCTGACATTTGAAATCTCACCTTTTGAGTACATGCTCCAGTTATCTGAAGTCACATCTTCGTTTGGGTGATTATCTGTGAACGCCTTCCCTTCAAACGAAGAGATGGTTCTCTGATCGAATAGTTCATCATCAGTTCTATATACCGAAATAACATTGTTTCCATCTTGACCTATTTCACATGATAGATACTTATATTCACCTGTTCGACCGATTGGAACATTGTGACATATAAGAAATCCTTCAGGTGTTTTGGTCATATTATCGGAAATTTTAGAACCGTAATATGCCTTTGCCATACGTTCACCACCTTTTAGTCGTAAACGCCACGATCGCAATAAATAGAAATACCATCAGTGAAGAATCTGTAAACAAGAGTCATACCAGCCGCCTTTGTAATGGTTCCATTGTACAACGTTGTATTAGCAGGAAGCTTAACCTCAAGTTGCTTTTGAGCTGCATTAGCTGCCACAATCGTATACATCTTACCACTAACCATGTTGTTGAAATCTTTAATTTCAAGATCAGCTGTTTCAGCAGCAAGATTTACATGCATATTAGTGACGCCTTTGAGATCGTATCCATCTTCAACCTTCATATCTTCTGGATCTACTTCATATACAATCTTCTGAGCATTCGGGTCGAAACCACAATCTGCTTTAATAAGATTCATTATATATACCTCCTTAAAATGTGAATATAAATTCAAAAATTTATATATTAGATTCTATCCAAGCAGTCTGAAATTCTTTTACAGAGACATTAAGATTAAATTCGTCAATAAAAGACTCAGCATCATATTTACTGATTCTTTTGGGAACTTTTTCTCCGCCTGTCTCATAAGAGTATCTGATGTTATTGATGTTTGATCTAATTGCTTTTTTAGCCTTTTCAACACCAGATCTTTCAAAACTTTCATCAAAAACTTTAATAGCTTTATCGAGCTTATCAGCAGTCTTCATATCATACACCTTTCTTATATCTCTTAAATAATATGTCTTATCA
>ERZ1026876.505-NODE-505-length-22867-cov-36.702832_pt1 | contig 22867 bp, 43 predicted proteins | sample MGYA00380168_ERZ1026876 | MGnify/ENA primary metagenome ERZ1026876 (study PRJEB33269, sample SAMEA4719804) | human gut metagenome | biome: human-associated habitat; feature: organic feature; material: feces | place: Cameroon | collected 2013-10 ... | reverse complement strand
CGCAATCGAACAGGCGTTCGATGAGATTATGTAAGGAGGATGCGCTATGAAGTGGCATTTGATTTCTGAGAAGCGGCCTGAACTTGGCACTGATGTTCTCGTATGTTTCGAGCCGGGCAATCCTTTCTCCTGTGATGTATGTAGTCTTGAAGATGAAGGCGAAGGCTACTATGTTTGGTGGCGCCTTGAAAAAAGTTATCCTGTTGATGATACTGATTATTGGGCTGAGATTCCGATGCCCGAACCGAGAATTCCCGCATATAAGGAGGAGGATTAACTATGGGCGTATATAAGGACATCGCTGGTTAGAAATTTAACCGTTTAACTGCCCTTGAAAGAGATATAGAAGCAACAAAACTTCATTCTGAAACATATTGGAAATGTTAGTGTGATTGTGGTAATGTTGTAAGCGTAGGTTTATAGCGATTGTAGAAGGGTAAAACAAAATCTTGCGGTTGTTATCGTAAAGAAGTCGCTTGTAATAATACGAAAAAAAATTTAGTAGGATAGAAATTTGGCCGTTTAACAGTAATTAAAGACTCTGGCTAGCGAAAAGATAATCGAATTATTTGGGAGTGCCAATGTGAATGTGGCAATATTGTTTATGTTAATACGAATGATTTAACGACTGGTAATACTCAATCCTGTGGTTGTTATCATAAAGAACAAATAAGCAATCTTGTCCGTCGAGATTTAACTAATCAACGATTTGGTAAATTAATTGCTCTATATCCAACAGATAAACGAGTTGATAATAAAGTAGTATGGCATTGTAAATGTGATTGCGGCAATGAGTGTGAAATTGCTAGTACTGGATTAACAAGTGGTCGAACATTATCTTGTGGGTGTATTCGATATTCAATCGGAGAAGAGCGTATTGTAAAAATTCTTAAAGATAACAATATAGATTATCAACGTGAATATAAATTCACAGATTTAGGTAATTTAAGATATGATTTTTATTTACCTAATTACAATCGACTAATTGAATTTGATGGAGAACAACACTATCGAGATAGTGGTTGGGGCTTGGCCTATGATGTTAAATAGCGAGACCAAATAAAAAATGATTATGCTAAATCGCATAATATTCAATTAGTTCGAATCCCTTATTGGGAACGCGATAAATTAACCTTAGATTTATTACTTGGAGATAAATATTTAATTTGAAAGGATGTGCGTAAGTATGAATTTGCCCGGTGTTTATCCTATGTTCAATGAAATGTGGAAGGATTACCAGTCTTGTTATATAATTTCTGATACGCATTTTGATGACCCTGATTTAATCCACGTTTACGCAGACCGCCCTTCCGCAGAAGAGCAAGTAAAACTTATTAACTCTAAGGTTGGTAAAATGGATGTTTTAATCCATCTTGGCGATGTGGGTAATATTGATTATGTGCGCCAACTCAAAGGGGCTATGAAAATTCTTGTTTGTGGGAACCACGACGCTGGGGCCTCTAATTATCAGCGTCAAATTTGGACAAAACAATTTTATAAAACTCAATATCAAAAACACGAAGCGGTAGAAGAAATGAAACGTCTCTATCCTAATTGTGCTTATACTCTTAAAGAAGGTTATGATTTTGTTTCTCTCTCTGAATACTGGGAAATAAAAGCAGATAATAAATTATTTGATTTAATTTTTACAGGGCCTCTGATGTTAGGAGAGAAACTCCTCCTCTCTCACGAACCTATTAAGGGATGTGATTGGTGTATGAATATTCACGGCCACGATCATTCTCGCTCTCATAAAAATGATATTTATCATTTCAATGTGTGCGCTGATGTGATTGGCTATGAGCCCATCAACTTCAATAAATTTATGAAAGAAGGGCATCTTGCGCCCATCGTATCCATTCATCGAGACACCATTGATAGAGCCACTTCTAACGCACGTAAACGAGGGTATAAACTGGGGAGGAAACCGCAGTAATGTTTTTCAATATTTTGAACCAACTCCTCCTGTTTATTTTCGGCCTTCTGTTGTTCGCTATTATGCTGAATAATATCGAAGAGTCTTATTTCCATAGTAAATGGGGCATCATTCTCCCGTTCGTTGGCGCTCTGTCTTGTGCGGCCTGTATCATTTACAATTTGTTTCAGGGGTGATTACTATGTCTGTTTTTAGCGTTATTACATTTATTGTTTGTATAATTCTGATTTTTACTTATATGTATCAATCTTATCATATAGTTAAATATTACCGTGAGCAGGGTAGATGGGGCGTTTGGGCAATTTTGAACATTCTATCTATCCTAATTATCGTGGAGGCCACTGAGGTTATGGCGGAGGTAGTTCATCTATGCTGATTACTATTTTGTTTGTAATTGTATTTATCATCAGCGCATCTCTGTGCTACAAATTCCGCAATCACGATATTTCTATGGCTCTTCTTTTGCTTGCGGTTATCTGTGCGGTTGGTCTTATTGTATGCGGCGCTATGTGCGCTTGTACGCCATTCGATAATGATGTCCGCACCCAGGACGCAATGGACAAGGAACGTGCGCTTCTCGAACTGCGCATCAATGATGATTATTGGCGCAAAGACGCACGTCTGACCGCGGAACTCGTACACGATGTGGACGAATATAATGAACTGGTTATCAGTATGCGCGATACTTATAACAGCGAATGGACTTCTTGGTTTGGTCGCTCTTGGATGGCTGACCTAACTACCGTAGAATTTCCAGAAGGAGGATGGAAATGATTCTCTTATTGCTACCTCTTGTAGTATTTGTAATTTGTAGCATTCTATTTCATAAGATTCGAGATGTTGATACAAATGAATGTATTAGTGTCATTGGAGGAGTCGCTCTTTGTGCTTTTCTCGCATTGGGCATCGTTTGTTTCTTTATACGCTTTTGCGATTATGACAAGTTCCAGATTGATGCGGAACGCGCAAATATCGTTCGATATATTGAGAAATATGGCGATGATGCGGATACTAATGAAGATATTTACAACACTATTTATAACAAGGTTTACGATTTTAATTATCGAGTATATAGATGTCAGAGAACTCGGTCAAATCCCCTCATTAGTTGGTTCAGAGCCGGATGGTGGATGGAGATTGAGCCGATAGATTGGACGCCATAAGGAGGTACAATATGGATTCTTTGTTTGATTTGATGTTTGGCATTATGAACAACGACTATGATAAGGCTGACAAGGCTGGCCACGACACTGTTGGCGACTACACCATTGACACCTGCGATACTATGGACCAGGGATATGAGACCGCTATGTGGAAGGGCGATGGCGATATTATCATCGTTGAGCGGTACCCCAATAAGGAACGCGCTGAGGCTGGCCATACGAAGTGGTGTGAGTTCGCTAAGACGAACCCTGAGCACGTATATAGCGTTCAGGTGGATGAGCACGTCAATTTCTAAATAACTAAATCAATGGAGGGTTTTACCAAACGTAAAATCCTCCATTGATTTTTTTTTAAAAATTATTATATAATATATATATAAGGTAAAAGAGAAAGGAATTGATGTTTATGATGATTTTTCCCACCTTGCATATTGAGTTTGAAAAGTGGAAATTTAATAAGGAGTATGGAGTTTGGGTTTCCAACTTCGGCAACTTCAAGGACATTCATAAGCGTCCTATTCCTAAGAAAATCTTCCAGCAGAATGGTTATGTGAGCGTAAAGACCAAGCACGGCAATCGTATGGCGCATCGTTTGGTTATGTATACGTGGTGCCCCATTGAAGACCGCGAGGCGTTCACTGTTGACCATATTGACCACAACAAGCGCAATAACCGCGTTGACAATCTGGAATGGGTCAGCCAGGCTGAGAATCTGATTCGAGCCCAGGATGACATTGTGGTGAGTGCTGTTCCTACTGTGAATAATGCGGGCGCCGAACCCGCCGGTCGGGATACTGGGAAAATTCTGGAAGAGTGCGACAATACTTTGGCTAAGTGGCTTGCCACTACCACCGACACCACTTGCCGTTCCTTCATCGTTCAGGAAGGTATCACTCTTGACACTGTGTTTACCAACACTGATGGTTTCAAGGGCACGGCAATGGAGGCTATTGACTGGCTCCAAAAGCATAACTCTAAGGTCAGCACTACCGAAGAGAAGTTTTTCTTCAAACTGTGTAATAGCATTCGTATGGACGGTTTTATGTATTCTCGTAAGTGGAATTTTTTGAGAGGAGTTAAATAATGAGAGTAGCAATTTACGCAACTGAGCCTTATTATGGCGGGCTTCACGGATATTTCAACTGCGGCATTTACCACGTTAATACTATAAGCGAGGCTGATGAAATTGGTCATTATCTGTGTGATGAACTGATTGACAGTTATACTACACTGACCGACCTTTACGAAGATGGCGAGCGTGAGTATGATTATGGCATCTATGAGATTCCTAATGCATTCGATGATATCGACGATGACCGCCTTGATGCCGACCTCTATGACTACGGTTTCAGTAATTTCATCAAGAAATATTCTCTCTAATTGATTTTTTTAAAAATTTATAATATAATATATATATAAGATAAAGGAAGGGGAAATCAAACAATGTATCGTGCTATTGAGATTTGGGACGACGATGATGTCGCCGAAATGGATTTTGACACCTACAAGGAAGCATTTGATGTTTATGGTGAGGAATTTGCCTATGGCACTCTCCCTACTGTTGATTTCCTCATTGTGGATATGAGCACCGGCGAAGTAGTGCTTCAAGCATCTACTGTTAAAATGGTTTAAGGAGGAACGTATGGCTCGTCGAGAATTTCGTAATTTGGCTAAATATTGTGAGAAGACCTATGGGTCTCACTATGAAGAAGATGAGGCCTGGTTCATCTGTGCGGAGTGTGGGGAACCTATCTATTTTGATGACTGGACTGAGGAAGAGACTCACGGCTGGACTGATTGCCCCATTTGTGGAACTAATCTGTATGAGGATGTGGAATAATGAAGGTTTGGTATGAACGCACTGTTCGCAATTTCATCAATGTCCCGTGCGATTGGCCAGAGTCGAAGATTTATAAATACCTCCGCGAGAATACCTGTGGCCCGTATGATGATTTGGCTTGGTGGTATGATAAGGAGATTGTCGAGGGCGATGAAGATGAAGATGAAACTTTCTGATAATTTTGATACGCGCACTTACATCGACAAGCTGATGAATCTGGATATGGCATTGGAACGTCTGGATGGCTTGTTTGATGCGGTTAGTGTGGCGATGCACGAAAATGAAATCAATGAGGCTGAGTATGACATTCAGCGTATTTATGAGTTCCGCAATTATATTGACAAAATGTTGGAGGGCAAATAATGAATATTCCTACCACTGTTAATAAGACCGAAGCCAATGCTTGTCTGATGAATATTCGGACTGAGATTGATGCCTTGGTTAATCACGGCGAACTGGATAATGATGAAGGTTGCTATATCTCTCATTGTCTGGACATCATCGACACCTACATCAATCGGGGTGATGCGGAATGATGACTAAATATTTCCACATCACTATCACTACCGCGCTCAGAGACAAGGATGAGTTCTATGTCTATTTCAGAGGTAATTCTGAGGACGAAATCTATTATACGCTTCACGACTTTATTGAAGATAACTTGGACGAGATTGCGACTAAGTATTTTGATAGCGATGAAATCGTTAAGCGTGGTATGACCGAAGACTATTATTTTCACGAAGCCGAGGCCGACTATGATGAAATCACCGAAACCGAATACCGCGAAGCAATGAATCAAATTTTTGGCAATCTCGATTAAGGAGGTAGTCAAATGAAGAAGATAGATTTAGACCGTTTTATGATTTGGGTTTGTCTACTATTACTCTTGGGTATGATGATTTGGGTAGTAATCAAGTCAATCCATAAGATGGAGCAGAGTCGTGTAAACGGCCCAGCAAATGAAATGGAAGAACTCCAAGACGGAAGTTTTTTCCCCGTTGATAGTGAGCGATTCCTGAAAATAGACAGTGGCGAAGTATGCGGACACGCCGCCACAGTGTATGCCGATTCTGTCACTGGCGTTATGTATATTTTCGTCGGTGGATATGGTAGTTTCTGTCCGCTATATAATGAAGATGGGTCATTGATGATATATGACCCTGGTGAGGAACTGTTAGATGTGGGATTCGATTAAGAAACATCTTGGAACTGCGTGCTTGACAGCGGCGATTCTGTTAGTGGCGATTATGTTTATTAACATCTTTTCGTCATTTAAGCCCAGCGTCGTAGACAAGGGCGTAGTATTTCCAGAAGATAGAGAACTATTTATTCCAGTTGATAAGGGCGAGGTGCTAGGTGGAGACGCATATGCGGTTGTCGACCGAAATACAGGCGTCGTATATATTTATACAAATGGAGCACTCTCGCCCTTGTATGATAAGGAAGGAAATTTGATTATTTATGAGCGTTGAAATTAAAAGTGGCTGGGTGAATGCCATTGAGAGTGTGCCCAGCGATTATCCGTCTCTCAAAGATAAGTCTAGGGCCTATGTTGTTCATACCGCTCCTATTTATCGGGGTCGCCCCGATATGACCGAAGAGGGTTATTCAGTAAGTTATTGGGATTATGATGGACAAGCCTGGGGCAATATCTGCGAGGGCGATATTGTTCTTCATTGGATGCCGTTTACAAAATGGTGGGAGGAGCCTAATGCGTAAGTTTCTATGTATGTTGATGGTCGTATTGACCATCCTGATGTGCGCTGGTTGTGGTGGCCCGCAGGGCGAAACCCTGAGTGGCGACAATGGCCCAGAAGATGAAGCAGTAAAAATCACATTCAACGCCGATTTCTATGACAATGCCGGCGATTTGTGGTTGAGCGCGACTGGCTCTACATTCAACATTGAGCCGAACAAGGTGAAGGAATATACTTACAGTACCGAAGGATACTGGCAGTACAATTGGACTATGTCCTCTGTAATGTCTGTCTATATCGACGGCAAGCAGATTGATTCGTGCGGTTCAACTATTATTTTCGCCGATAACCGCCTTGAAATTCTGGATATGAATATTCCTGAGGTTGTCAATACCCACGCCCGCACAAATGATGCATATATTGGCGTAGATGAGCCTTGGTTCAGTATGAATTGGACTGACTACTGGACTGTTCAGTGGTGGTGTATTAACGAACAGTCTCACGGGCGCACTGTGAAACCTCGTGTTGTTGTGATTCAGTCTCAGACAGGCGAACCTATCCGAATGTATAGCGGGTCTGATGTTAGTTGGGAACTTTGTAAAAATTTGCCCAAGACCACGCATATTACAATCGACGGTATGGATTTATACGTTCATAGAGCCAATTTTTCAATCATTGATACAAGTATTTTGAAGGGATGAGGTCTAGCGCCTCATCCCTTTTTTTGATTTTTATTAAAAAATATTATATAATATATATATAAGATGAATGAAGGGAATGATACAAATGGTAGCGAAGTCTTTCCAGTCCTACGCTGTTGTGAGCGAGGTATATACTGTTAATGGACGTCAGTATGTGAAGGTCCAGAATCCTAAGAACGGTAGCACCAGACAAGTGCGGTGGTACAGCGAGGACGAGTACAACAAAATGTATGGCGTCGCCGAACCACAGAACATTCCCTTTAAAACTCAGAAGATTGTTCTGGGTTTTGTAGATGATTACATCACCATTTTTAAAAATGGTGGAATGGATGAAAACAATGAGTATTTCAAGTATTCTCCTGCCCGATATTGCCGGCTGTGGGGCTGGTATTTCCCCTCTGATATCGACCTTCCTGAGGATTTGCCTGCTGACTGTAATCCTATGAAATTGGAGTGGGCGCAGGTTGGTAATGATGACGAGAAGTTGAAGACCGACGCCGAAATCCACGAGAACATTGATGCTCTGTTGTGGCCGGAGCATCCCAGTCAGTATCAGGGCGCCGTTGGTGAGCGCATCGACCGCAATATTGTGGTTATTCGCAACTACAAACTGGAAACCAAGTATGGTAATTCCAATATGATGACCTTCGAGGACGAGCAGGGCAACATTTATCTCTGGACTACTACCGCGAAGGACTGGCCCGAGGGCACCAAGCATCGTATCCGTGGAACTGTAAAAGGTCATAATCTCTATCACAACATTCATCAAAGTATATTAACAAGATGTACTGAAATTAAGGACAAACCATAATAATGAATTTAATATAAATTTTATTATAAATAGAAATTTTATATTAGGAGATAATATTATGCGTTGTGATTTAATTGGATAGAAATTTAACTCATTAACTGTTTTAGAAAAAACAGACAAAAGAACCAATGGTAAGGTTGTTTGGAAATGTTTATGTGATTGTGGAAATATTACATATGTTCATACAAGTAATTTACGCAATGGACAAGTAAAAAGTTGTGGCAAATGTTTTAATAATTTATCCTTAAAATCAAGAGTTTCTAAAAGACACGTTGATACAGAAACGGATATTATTGGCAATATTTATGGTAGCCAAAAAGTTTTAAGTGATAGTGGAGAGCGTATTCACAATTATAAATTATATAATTGTGAATGTATTAAATGCCATCATCAATCAAAAAAAACTATTAGTGATTTAAAATCATTAAAAAGTAATTATTGTGGGTATTGTCCTGTGAGAAATGATTTAACCGGACAATAGTTTGGATATTTAACAGTTTTAGGATTGGCTAAAAAATAGAATAGAAAAACATATTGGCTGTGTAAATGCTAGTGTGGGAATGAAATTAAAGTACCATTAAATAATTTAATTTCAGGGAATTCATATTCTTGTGGATGTTTAAAACGGTCTAAGGGAGAAATTGAAATAGAAAATTATTTAAAATCTCATTAGATTGTTTATGAAACTGAGAAGAAATTTGATAATTGTATATATCCAAACGGACAAAAACCTCGATTTGATTTTTATCTACCAGATTATAATTTATTAATTGAGTATGATGGATAGTAGCATTTCCGAGAAGTAGAAATTTTTAAAACACCATTGGATGAAGTTCAAGCCAATGATAAATTTAAAAATTCTTGGTGCGAAGAAAATAATATTCATTTACTCAGAATTCCCTATACCCAATTCCAAAATATAAATACAATTTTAGACATTGAGGTAAGATAATGAAGATTTATGTCTACACTGTTCAGCACGACCTGATTCATTTCGATAAACACACATTCATCGCCGACAGCGATAAGCAGGCGAATGAGTATATCCTCCATCTCCGTGAGAGACTGTTGGCTACTGGGGAAGCCGAGGCTATCAGCGGGCCCCATCAGTTGAACTGTGCCAATTTGATTGACCTGTTGGTTCCTACCAATATCAGTGGCAAGCCGTATGAAATTACGAAGTTCAACTATAAAATTAAAGAAGCCAATAGAAAGAGTTGGAGGGATATGTAATGTGTGATTATTGTAATCCCAAGATGTATGACCGCGAAGTCTACTATGATACTGATTCTGATAGTTGGTTCCTTGATGTTGAGACTGGCGAATGGAGCGACTATGACGATGATTTCGTTCATATTCATCGCCAGATAAACTATTGTCCATATTGTGGTCGGCGTTTGCGCTGTAAGAACAAGAAGAACGAAGTCCAAACTGATGAGTATGGTCCGGATTCTCCATTCATTCCCAATCCTACAAACTGTGGTTCGAGTTATTTGAATTATAATGCTTGGACTGGTGATGAAATGACAATGTGTAGATTGGATTATAATCATTGTCCAGTAGCAGAGAAAGACGAGAAATGTCCATTTATTCCAACTTATGAGGAGACAGTTGCTTATGAAAATCCTTGTTGATGAAATGCCCAAGAAGGCAGAAGATTGCCCTTGGTCATACCCTACTGAGAACCCTTGGAATGACCACACAACTTGGTTTTGCCAGTGGGCGCAGAGTAATGGCGAAACTTGTCCTATGATAAAGGGTTGTGAGTGCCCTTATTTTAAACAGAGCGATTTTTATCGCATTGTTGATGCCTTCAACGCTGTTCCTGAGGTTCATCCTGTTCGTACCCAAGAGGTAAAAGAAATTATTTTCCGTAATCCCAATAGAAAGGATTGATTGATATGAATATCTATACGTGGCACGTTATTCGATTCAAGGATGCTTATGCTCTGTGTAAGTGGGCTATCAAGAACTATGATGTTGACTTCTGGGATATGTGGGATATGCTCATTTCTCAATGTGAGATGCCTAATGAAGACCTTGTCCGTATTGATTTTATCGAGGATGGTTTCCTTTCTATGGACGAGAATCTGGACAAGGAAGAGTTCGATTATAACTGTCTGTTCAATCTGATTATTGGCACTATCCGCAAGGAGTGTCTGGCCAATGATAATTGGACAGGCAACGAAGTGTATGTCGAAATGAACCGATGAAATTTTATTTTTCATATGGAGAGCGCGGTAGGCGCAGACGCAATGTTTATGATTGCGTTCACGAATTTAAAGACCGGTGTTCCGCTGAACGATGGATGCGCGGTCAAGCAATCCGGCTCTATGAACTCGTGATGGTAGAAGGGAAAACATATTATTTTATAGCAGATTATGATTTCTATTACCGTAAAAACATTGAGAAATATGAGTAAAAAGGTATTGAAATCACTGATAAAATGAAAATATGCATTGAAGAAAAATCATATGATGATTTTTACTATAATCAAGTATTGGCTTATGTTTTTGCCACCTGTTGGACAGATGAAGATGATGGAGAGGAAAAAGAATGATTTATTGCGCGTTTGACCCGCTGAATATCCCCAAGGACCCGAATACCAATGAGGATATTCACGTTTGTAAAAGTTATGATTCGTTTTTGTGCGCGAAGTGCCCGAGTCGATACGACGGCGACCGCATTAAAGAATATATGGAGTCTCACCCTCGTGAGCATTAAGTTGGTGGATATATGATATCTCTGAAAGATTATGGATTTTTAGTCCGCGAAGTAAAAGTATCTAATCCAGAAGAGTGGGGTGGAAGGAAGAGTATTAACGCGCAAATGTGGTATCCGCGCAAAGATACTGTGCGCGTGGCTCTTTTCGCCGGCGAACGAAAAATCGCTTATTTTGATTTTGATGTATGGGACCGTGATACTAATTGGGATTGGTGTAAGAAGTGGTTTTGGGAAGCCTTTCCTGAAAATGGAATAGATATGAAATGGATGTATGAACACGGATACCGCCCCTATGAAGACGAAGGTCTAAATATATAATAAATGTTTATAAGGATAACTTTTTATAAGTTATCCTTATTTTTTTTTATTGATTTTTATTAAAAAATATAATATAATATATATATAAGGTAAAGGAAGGAAATGGGCTTATGGTATATAGTATTGAATATGGTCTACACGATATACATTGTGGAGGCCACATATTTTTTAGTGCTTCTAATATGGAACACGCTCAATTCAAAGCGATACGGCTAGCCCATAGTTTATTTTTCCGTAAATTCAATGATAATCGTATCCGTTTTCTCAGCCAAAAGCAACTATATGAAAAAGTAGTAAATGATTTACATTTACCTAATAATTGGGATAAATGGGATGCTATATGGGAATATGTTAGTGATTTATACTGGTCAATGGTTGATGACCATATCTGGTATAAAGTAGAAGAAGCATCTGATATGGATTCTTCATTACTTGGAGCAACAATAACATGGGGAGAGGAGGAATTTTGATGTTCCAAAAATATTTACTCACCTATGGTACTTATGATAGAGATGATAGAATAACTATGGTTCGTTATAGTACGAGTCTTGAAGAGGCTCTTGAAGATGCTCAATGCCTCGCCCGAACTTATTTCGAGAATTTGGCTAGAAAAAAGCAAGTTCGATGGAAACATTATATCGGTGAATATATTGAAGAGTATCGAGACAGAATAAAATATTTAACTGGCAAACGCCCAGGTAGTGAATATAAAGGTCAATCATTGTGGAATCTTGGGCGCAATAAATACTATGCTATGCTTGAAGACCATATCTGGTATCAAGCAGAATTGATTGATATTAAAAATCTATTTGAGGAGTTGTAATTATGAATTATCGTTATCGTGTTAAATATGGTTTGAGGTCTGATGACCGCGCGCGTTCCGCATTCATTGTTTGCGACCCTGGTATGGTTAATATGCGTGCTCAGTATATTGTAGATGCCTTCTATGACAATTTGGTCGAACAGGGTGTTATTTTTGATAATACTATTGACTATTATGTTGAGCAAGTACGCGATGAACTGGCCAAAGAGCATAATGAGTGGTGCGAAGATGCTATTTGGGTAGAGGTGTATACGCGCTATTATACTCATCGTTCTCTCGCTACTTGGTATCAGGTTGAGGAGGCATATTGATGGATTACAAAGATGTGTTTGCTAGCATTATCAAGGAGGCTGTTAATGCCGATTTGGTTGACTGGTATGTAAATACCTATTTCGGCGGTAATTGGCATACATTTGAGGACGAATTCCGCAGAGAGTTTGGCAGAAATCTATTTGATTGATTTTTTTTAAAAAATATAATATAATATATATATAAGATGAAAGAAGAAATTAAAAAAGCACTTGAATGCTGTACTGAGTTTCTGTGTGATGAATGCCCCTATCAGAAATATGATGGTGGCACACAGATGCCTCTGAAATGTTCCCATAAAATGATTGTAGACCTCTATAATGAATTGAAAGGAATTGATGGATATGATTAAGGTCTTAGTTCTGGACGATGGTTATCACGAGAAGGAAGCCGTGATGTTTTATGACAACAAGACTCTGTTGAAGACTAGTCTGGCATATTTCATCAATATTCACCTGTGCGTTCCTCATCACGAGGACTATCAGGTTAAGACTGTTCATTATGAGGATATGGAGGACAATCATCTCGTTGAGATGTTCGAGGAACTCAATCGTATGAGATATTCTGCTCATATCAGCGATGAAGATTTGGTCTGGTATTTTCAGAAGTTGTATGACTCTGATGAAGTTGTAGATGGGTGTGATATTTACTAATGACTATTTATAAGATTAAATACCTCCTTGATATGGATGAAGATTATTACCTGTTCCTCGATGATGCTATTGGTGCTGGTTATAATTACATTGATAGAATTGCCGAGGAAGAAGGTAATTGGGACGATGTGATGATTGCCTACGCCAAGAACTGTTTGAAGAATAATCACGAGTTCAAGGATGTAGTTAGGATTGTTGAGACTGAGGCACGCGCTTCACTAAATTCCGCTAACTGGTAATAAAATGTCCGAAATTTCGATAACGCAGGAGAGTGATAAGTATGTTTAATATGAACGACCCGTTTTGGCCCTATGCGAAGCACACCCAAGAGGTAGAGGATATTATTGACGCGCTGGTTCACGCGGACGCGGGCAATTATACCATTGATGTCGATGATGACCTGTCGCAGTCAGACCTCGACTATATTAAGTCCGAAGTAATGCGACGTAGGTAGGAGGAAGATAATGGCAACAGTTAAAAGCCCTGTTCTGTATGTTAAATGTTCTCAGTTCGCGTTCAATGAACTATTTGAGAAGTTTAACAAGGCAGTCAAGAATAAGGAATATAAGAAGTTTGACTACGATGATTGGTGTAAGATTCGTAAGACAATTAAGGAGCATTGTTCCAGAGTTAATAACAAAATCGTTCCAACCATTATTCATTTTGACATTGATACAAAAAAAGTATTTGTTGAAAATGTTCCAAACTTCTATTTTGACGATAAGTCCTTCGGTCAGTTCCTTGTTAATGAACTGACACCTCAATTCATTGTCAAAGTATTGATGAATAGTATTGAGGTAAGAGAAACTACTGATTATGTCATTTCTACGAAGCCTACCACAACAGAATTGAATTGGAAGAGAGAAATGACTATTAACGATAGCTATTACTACAAGAATGTCATTAAACAGTGTAAGGCAATTAACAACTATTTTAATGATGTAAATGAGCATTATGAAAAAATTTATACTGATAGTGAGAAGTATAAGCCCAGTTATGCGACTGCTCAGCCTACCAATCTGAATTGGGCTGGCGGTCCGATTGGAGATAATACCGCAACTAAGGCGATTGTTTCTAATGCTGCGGAATTGGCAAAGACTGCGAAGCCAGAGAGTCTCACTCTTGATTGGTTTGCCAGCACTAGCACTACCAAGCCTGTGAGTGCCGATGATTTGGTTGATGTTACAAAACTCAATACCAAGGTAAGTGTTATTAGTCCTTGCGCTGATCAGGTAAGTATTTGTACTGATGACCTGTGTAAAAACTGTAAGAATTACGAAAAAAAGGATAATGAAGAAAAGGAGAATAAAATGAAGGGTTTCAATTTTGATTTCGGTAAGATTACCAACGATTCTATCCGTATGTCTATGTACGGTATGGCTGTTAAGAATACCTCTGGCGTCTGGACTGCTTACGACAAGAGCACCGGCGACCTGATGGATGTTGATGTGTTCAACTTCGATGGTTCCAATTTCCTGTTCAAGATGCCTGTGGCTATCAAGGACATTGCGGTTGGCGATGTCATCATCCACGCACGCAAGCCTATGTTCGTGGTCAGCAAGACTGAGGCCGGCGACCTGGTTGCAGTTGACCCTGTGGCTGGTGAGAAGAAGACCATTATGCCGACTCGCTCACCTTTTGGATTTAATTTCTGTACTAAGATTATCTCTCTGTTTGATAATCTGATGGGCAATTCTGAGGCTCCTTCCGCGGATAACCCCTTCGGTTCTCTGTGGATGCTGATGCTGATGGATGGCAAGTCCGATATGAAGGATATGCTGGTTCCTATGATGCTGATGAGCCAGGCCAATGGCTCCACCAATGCGTTTAACCCTATGATGCTGATGCTGATGAATGATGGCGATATGAAGGACATCGCCCTGCCTCTGATGCTGATGAATCAGGTTAAGTAATATATCCCCTGTTTGATGATTTAATCATCGAGAATGAAGGTCTTACTCTCTGGTGGGTAAGACCTTCATTTGATTTTTTATAAAAATTATAATATAATATATATATAAGATGAAGAAAGGAAATGATACGAAATGAATCTGTATGAAGCTCTGACTACGGAAGATATCAACCTGATTCGTAATTATATTGAGGCGTATGGCGGCAAGAATGATGAATATGATGCGACTGACTGTTATGTTCAGTCTATGCCGAATACGATGGCACCGTGGGCAGAAGCTAAGGAGCGTCTCTATACGATGTTCGGTGAGCAGATTATTCTGAGGAAGTCCTTCAACTTCTCTAAGGGAGTTGAGGAGCTGGCTGATGAAATCAATGAGGCTCGTTATCGCAGAGATGATAATGGCATCGCTAGGATGGAAGCCCTGATTCGTCAGAACTTCTGGATGCGGAGTGATTATCTCAAATTGGGTCTGAATGACGAGGAAGCAGATAACATTACTCGTCTGGTTGATTCCTATATGCTGGCTAATAACTCTTGGAGTCGCACTGAGTTTACTGTGAATGGCATTCGTGTGAATACCGGCGCCAAGGTTGTGAAGATTCTGGGTAAGATTCTCGCCACCTTTGAGAACCAGGAGTGGAATGAAATCTTCGAAGAGTTTCGTCTGGAACATTCTCGTATCCTCAATCAGAAGAAACTGACTGGCGAACTGTGCCTGTCTATTCACCCTCTGGACTTTATGACTATGAGTGATAATAATGAGGGTTGGGACAGTTGTATGAGCTGGCAGGCTTGCGGCGATTATCGCCAGGGCACTGTGGAGATGATGAACTCTCCTTGCGTCGTAGTGGCATATCTGCGAAATCCCAACTATGAGATGGACGTCCCCGGTGGTCATTGGAACAGCAAGAAGTGGCGTTGCCTATTTGTTGTTGACCGCGATGTTATTGTTAATATTCGCGAGTATCCCTATTGTAATGCTGAACTGGTGGGCGAGTGCCTGAACTGGTTGAAGAGTCTGGCTGAGAAGAATCTCCATTACCAGTATCGCGATACCACCTGTCTGTTCCGCGCTGATTGCTATGGCGACGTACAGGTTGGCGAGAAGAAGATTCCTGTGAAATTTTCTACTGGTCATATGTATAGCGATTTCCGCTTTGACCATCTGATGTATCTGAATGACAATCTGCCGGAGAAGATTGACATCTATTACTCTGGCGTGAGTGAGTGTCTGAGCTGTGGTAAGACTTCTAGTGGTTATGATGAAGACCTTCTGAGTTCCAATGATTTGGTTTGTCATAGTTGTAATGGCGAGGGTGAGTGCGAAGAGTGTGGTCATTATTGTAATTCCGAAGACCTGTATGAGGTCGAGGGCCGTTTGATTTGTCAGGATTGTTATGATAATGAGACTGCTGAGTGCCCGGCCTGCCAGCGTGAGGTTGACCGCTTTAATGAAAAGCGTACTGATTGGCGTGAATATGTGCCTGACCCTGAGCGGCATTTTATCCACAGTGATAATACATTTGGGATTGCGTTTGATGGTTATATCACTCATCTCAATCTGGATACTCTGTGTAAGTGCTGTGCTGAGAAGGTTCGTTCCGGTGAAATCAAGGACTATGGCCCCGTTGAGCAGTTTGTTGATAAGTATAACATTTCTCACACCTATCTGGATTTGGAGAAGATGACCGAAGAGGCCCAGAAAGATGTTATCGCGTGGAACGCCAAGGGCTGGATGGAGAATCACAGAGGTAATCCCAATCGCAGTTGGATAAGTATTGAGAAGGGTTATTGCGATTTTGATAAGCATTTCTTTGTTGATGAAGATGGGAATGAAATCAAGAATCCTCACCCGTTCTCCTTCCCCAATTAACTGGTTCAATATAAAGTGTTTTGATTTTTTTAAAAAAAAATTATATAATATATATGTAAGGTAAAGGAAGACCTTACAACAAAAATAAATTTTTGAAAGAGGTACATACTATGAAGACTACCGACCGCACTACTAAGCGTGATTTCTATGAGGCTATTATCAAGGCTATGGAGACCGGCGAGACTGATATCGAGCCTACTAAGATTATCGAGTTCTGTGAGAACGAGATTGCCCTGCTGGACAAGAAGGCCGATAAGGCTAAGGAGCGCGCCGCTGCCAAGAAGGCCGAGGCTGACGAGCTGATGGACAAGGTCTATGCCGTCCTGAGCGATACCGAGTTTATGACTCGTAATGCTGTGATGGATGCTCTGGGCGATGTGCCCGAGGATGTGAGTATTGCCAAAGTTGGCGCAAGATTGACCAAACTTGTTAATAATCAGGCTGTGGAGAAGTCCGAGCTGACTGTCGCAAACGCCGAGGGTAAGAAGTCAAAGTGTATGGGTTATAGAAAAATTGCCCAGTAATTTATTTACCGTCACCTTAGTTGTCAAAATTGATTAATTATTCCTCCTCATATTTCATAGTAAATATGAGGAGGAATTCTTTATGATTGGTATTTATAAAATTACAAATAAAATTAACGGTAAGAGTTATATTGGATAGAGTATTCATATTGAACAACGTTGGCAAGAGCATTAGATGAGAAGTCAAACCTCTCTAATTCATCGAGCCTTAGAAAAATATGGTGTTGAAAATTTTTCATTTAAAGTATTAGAACAGTGTAATCAAGTAGATTTAGATGAACGAGAAAAATATTGGATTGCTTATTATAATACGTTTGAAGATGGGTATAATTTAACTCGCGGTGGAGGCGAGGGATTTAAATATGATGTTGAAGAAGTGTATCAAACATTTCTTCAATTATAGAATCTAGCTTAGACTGCTCGTAAAATAGGATGCCACGAAACAACTGTAAGAAATATCCTTCGAACTTATGATATTAATCTATCTATAAAACAAGAAGATAAACCAGTGGAATAGATTGATCCAAAAACATTATAGGTAATTCGAGAATTCAAAACCGTTCAAGATGCCGCTGATGCTATGAATGTAAATCGTTCTGCCATTTCTATGGCTATTAGTGGCCGGCATCAAACTTCTGCGGGATATATTTGGCGGGTTAAAGGAGATACAAAAAAAATTCTTCAAGACTCAAATAAACGTTGGAAATGTCCAGTAGAACAAATGGACTTACAAGGGAATATATTAGCAGAATATGAATCCGCAGCAGAAGCGGCCAGACAAATAGGACATCCAGGTCGAGGATGCCAAATTATATCTGTTTGTAAAGGAATTAATATGACTTCTTATGGTTATAGATGGCGTTATAAAAAGATTTAATCGGGACACACCGATTCTTGAATGGGGCTAGGATTTAATTCCTAGCCCCATTTTTCTATGGGTTTGCTCCGGGCGAGGTCGGGAGCAAAGACCGAAAACCCAAATCAAAATATGGCTTACTAATTTTTTGACCAATTTATTGACATATATTAAAAAATATGCTATAATAAAAACAAAAAAGGACTTATATAATGAGATATTGTTTGAAATATATAAAAAACAAATATATCCAAGAGGCTGATGAAATTCTATTTGCAGATAATCACGGTGATGCGATGATTGATGCAATAGAATTATATCCTAACGCGGATTTTATTTATGAAGTCGTTGATTAGGTTGATGATTGGGATTATTTAAAGATGATTAATAGCAGACTAAATAAAACTAATCGGCGTTTAATCATTTCTACTATGTATACTACAATTGCCCAAAGCGCAAAAGAAAATGGATTGGCATTTTATTTTTCTTTCGCAATTAATAATTTCGCAGATTTACAAACAGTAAACGAATTGGGTGCTTGCTATGCGCTAATTACAGCGCCAATTTTTTTCGAGCAAGACAAATTGGAAAAATTTTCCATTCCGATTCGTTATCGTGCTAATGTAGCATATAGTGGATATTTAACTACCAAGCGCGTGAATGCGAATGCCGCGTTCATTCGTCCTGATGATGTAGAGTTTTATGACAACGATACAACAACTATTGAGTTTGGTGCGTCCAGTAGTGAACAAGAAGAAGTTTTATATCGTCTATATAAATATGATAAAACCTGGCCTGGCGATTTGAATATGGTAATTACAACTCTTAATGTCGAGCCCGCGCCGATGAATCGAATGATTGGGCCAGACTTCGCCAAACATAGATTGAATTGCGGTCAACGATGCGTAGAAGGCGACACTCTTCAATGCCATTTGTGCCATAATCAAATGTCATTAGCAGTTCCATCTAAAATCAAGAATTATATAGACAATGTAATCTTGCCTATTAGAACAAATGACCAAAATTGACAATTTTATTTAAATATTATATAATATTTATATAAAATAAGAAAGGAAGATTGATAGATGCGAGTGATGAAAGACTCTGAGTATCTGGCATTTAAGCAGTTAGCCAAGCTTACCCAAGACCAGATGATTAAGGCTATGCGCGCTGTGTTAGAGGCTCGTTATACAGATATTATCGCAACAAAGGAATATATTGTAGCCAAGGGAGATATTCCTATCGGATTGGTTGCCCATATGGATACGGTATTTCCGCTTCCTCCTACTGAAATTTATTATGATACTACACAGAATGTTGTGTGGAGTCCGCAGGGTCTTGGGGCTGATGACCGCGCTGGTATATTCGCGATTCTTCAAATTCTGAAAACCACAAAACTGCGTCCGCATATTATTTTGACTACTGATGAAGAGAAGGGCGGATGGGGCGCATATGCGCTTGTTGAACAGCATCCAGAGTTTCCATTTGGTGATTTGAAATATCTGATTCAGCTGGACCGCCAGGGCGCGAATGATTGTGTGTTTTACGATGGTATCAATGAAGATTTCATTCGTTATGTGTCTTCTTTTGGTTTCGTAGAGCATATTGGTTCATTTAGCGACATTAGTATTCTGTGTCCGTTCTGGGATGTGTGCGGTGTCAATCTTTCTGTCGGTTATAAAAATGAGCATAGTCTCATTGAAACATTAAATATTAGCCATTTATTCGATACCATCCAGAAGGTGAAGAGAATGTTAATGGTGAAGACTATTCCTGACTTTGAGTGGAAGGAAAAATACTATCCTTATTTCACCAATGGGTATCCTCTGGATGATGATATCGACGAATATAGCGCGGCTTATGGTTATAATTGGGTAAATGATAGACGTTCTGTTGATGCTTATACTGTGATTTGCCATAATTGTAAGAAGCCATTTTATAATTACGAAACGTTCCCCACTAAGAAAATTGATGGTGGAACTATGTTCTTATGCCCCGATTGTGTGGGCGACCACGCTAATTGGTGTGATTGTTGCGGTGAAGCATTTGAAAAGACACCGGAAAACGCCGGGGCCACTATTTGCCCTGACTGTGCGAAAATTGAGAATATTAAGGTTAAAGGTTAATGAAGAGTTATAATTTAGATGAACTGAAACAGCAAGTTAAACACGTATTAGAGTATAGTCAGGATATCTGTGATGTGAGCGACGCCGCCATTGATAATATGATGAATGAATGGGAGCGCAATAAAGCCCGATTCATTGATGATTATATGGGCGGCGAACTCATTGTCGAATTGCCCGGTAAACGCTCCTTCCATTTGGGAGAGAAGGCAAAGAGTAAGAAATATAATGATTTCTTGGATTATGTCGCTCTACGAATGAATAATTATGAACTGTGTCGATTTATTGAGACACAGGGTGAAGAAGCATTCTATGAGAATACAGTGAAAACTGGTTGGGACCATACTAAGAGTGATACATTTATTTCACCGGGTTCTAAACTAATACGAGCATTTAAATATTTCATTGAGGATAAGGATTTGTTGGAGACTGTTCAGAATGAGGCCAGTCGCATTATTCAGGGAGATTGTATCGAGGGCATTCTCTGTATATCAGTCCATCCTTTGGATTATCTCAGTTTGAGTGAAACCACATATAACTGGCGTTCTTGCCACGCTCTTGATGGTGAATATCGTGCTGGCGATTTGAGTTATCTGATGGATAGTAGCACATTTATTTGCTATTTAAGAGGCGATGATAAGCAAAAACTCCCTTCATTCCCTGATGATTTACTCTGGGATAGTAAAAAGTGGCGTTGTTTAGGCTTCTTGGCTGATGATAAAAATGGTATTATTATGGGGCGCCCATACCCTTATGAAGCCGCAGACATCATTGACGAACTTCGTTGGGAAGTATTTAATAGAAAATGGTGTTTGGGTCTTGGTAGTTGGCGCGCAGATGCCGTTCGTTCAGTTCAAGACCGCTTAACTGGCTGGGACGAAGATTTAAGTCATACTTATATTCCTTGGAATGGTCGTCTTGTAGAACTTGATGAGACGGTTCATGATTGCCCAAGTCCTACACATTACAACGATATTCTCCTATCCAGTTGTTATTTGCCTATTTATGCTCGTGGTAAAGGATATTTTGGTAAGAATGATTGGAAGAAAGTTCAGTATCATATTGGGCATGAAGTAATGTGTGTCCATTGTAATTCTGAGTATGTATCTCCTGGTGAGGGCACTATGATGTGTCATTCTTGTGAGATTCGATATGGCAAGTCTGATAGTGATGATATTGTTTATTGCGAGAATTGCGGTTGCCGTTTGTGGTATGAAGATGCGGTTATTGTTGGGGATAATGGAGATTATCTCTGTGATGAGTGCGCTAGTAGAATCACCAAAACTTGTAGAGATTGCGGTAATCCATATTACATTGATGATTTAACATATCATAAAGATGATGAAGATGAAAATGGCGGATATTATTTGTGCGGTTGGTGTGAGCAAGATAGACAAGAGACGACAGAAAACGTTGAGGATGGATCTTGTACTATCAGTTTTGATGATTTTGATTTGTAGTCATTAACTGCGGACCTCGCCAATCCACAATATTATATTCATAATGAAAATGGTGAGTGGGTACCTCTTGGACGAATCCCTGAGATAACTACATCAACCAGCGTATATGAAACAGAAGCTAGAAATATTTTAATTTAGGAGTGATTATTATAGCACGCGGAAGTATTGCAAAGGAAAATGTCGCCAAGGTGCTTGCTGAGTCATTCGGCAAGGACTGGATTGGCGAATCTGATAAGAAGTATTATGTTTGGGCTAATGATGGCGGTGAGCGCGTTCAAATCGCTATTGCTCTAACCTGTCCAAAGAATCCAGTGGGAGCAGCAGTATCTCCTACAAGCAATGAAATCAACTTCGAGGCCGAGTCTGAGAGACCTGTAATGGAGATTACTCCTGATGAACAGGATATGATTGATAAACTCAAGGCTGAATTGGGGCTTTAATTGGTCTAATTAAATGAATTGATTAGTTAGATTTTTTAAATTTAATATACATATAAAAGAGATAAGTTCTTGACTTATCTCTTTTTTTTTGATATAATTATTATGAAAAATATTAGTTATAGGAGAAAAATAAATATGTTAATGGAACGAGGATATCCAATTTGTAATGGATGTAAATATAGTTCTTTACATTATTGTCATAAATATAATCAAGAATGTGTAAGTATGTTTTTTGCCCCAAAGCGAGTTCAAATTGCTTGCTCAAAATGTTTTGATGAAAATGGATATGAAGTTGGTGAATCTATTTATACAATTCCTCGACCAGAAAAAATAGGTTATTTTCATTTACCAGGTATTGAAAATTTTACGACATTTAAATGTATTGTCAAAATGAAAGAATATTATCCTGAAGCATTTTATTCAAATAGAGAAATTTCTGAAATTTATGGAGCTTTCCCAGGAGCAATTTGGAATGGCAGAACTCCAAATTTTAATGGTACAGTTTTAACAATACAACAAATCGATCAAGTTAGAAAAAATATGGAAGAATTAGGTCTAACTATGAATTTAACTTGGAATAATCATTTAGTGACTGGAACAGATATTTATGATAGATTTTGTAATAACATTACAGAAATTTTTCACAATGGTAAACATGCTATTACAGTAGCTTCAGATGAATTGTTTAAATATTTAAAAGA
>ERZ1026876.496-NODE-496-length-23063-cov-6.616525_pt1 | contig 23063 bp, 30 predicted proteins | sample MGYA00380168_ERZ1026876 | MGnify/ENA primary metagenome ERZ1026876 (study PRJEB33269, sample SAMEA4719804) | human gut metagenome | biome: human-associated habitat; feature: organic feature; material: feces | place: Cameroon | collected 2013-10 ... | reverse complement strand
AACTGACACTATACCCTGAATATTTCGCACGTCCGTTACTTACGCTGTGCAAGGGAGAAAGTTTAGCTGTATTGGATTTCGTGAATTGTTACGTTCTTATCCTTATCAATTCCAAATGCTTTCAACACCGGATCATCCGCTTTCTGCAATGACAGGATCAGGTATTCAATGTTTGAATCATATGCCAGCCGCTTATCTTCCTCGGATGGTCTTGACGGAGATTCCGGATGAGAATGGAAGTTCCCGATAATCTCAACTCCATTGGCTCTGGCATCCTTAAGAGCGGTAAACTGCTCCTTCGGATCCATAGAGAAATGTTCGTTACTTGCATCTATATTCGTCAGCAGATAGATCTTGGTAACTGTCTTCACTTCGCCCTCTACCGTTCCTGCCAACAGACCACAGGATTCATTTGGCAGACCATCTTTGCAATGCTTAAGTATCTTATCATAATCACTCTTTTTTAACTTTAATACAATGCTCATATATCACCATTCCTTATTTCTTCAAGTCACATTCTGCCTGTTCATAGTCGATCAGCTTTGTGATCGTTGGATGCTCACCACATACTGCACAATTGCAATTTCGTGGAAGCTTGATCGTATGGAAATCCATCTTCAGTGCATCATAAGTCAACAGCTTTCCGGTCAGCAGGTCGCCCTTACCGATAATATACTTAATTGCTTCCATTGCCTGAAGACTTCCGATGACACCGCCCATAGCACCAATGACACCAGCCTGCTTACAGGTTGGAACCGCATCCTTTGGAGGTGGATTCTTGAATACACAACGATAGCACGGTCCTTCATCCGGAACATACGTCATAAGCTGTCCCTTGAAACGGATAATACCTGCATGAGAAAATGGCTTCTTTGCCATAACACAGGCATCATTAATGAGGAACTTCGCAGGGAAATTATCGGTTCCATCAATGATGAAATCATAATCTGCGATCAGATCCATAATATTCGTTGAATCCACAAATGTACGATATGTCTTTACCGTTACATCCGGATTGATTGCTTCCATTGTCTCAGCTGCGGACTTCACTTTCGCTTTGCCTACATCCTGTGTTGTATGAATGACCTGTCTTTGCAGATTGGATAAATCAACCTCATCTGCATCCACAATACCAATCGTTCCAACTCCTGCTGCCGCCAAATATAGTGCTGCCGGCGCACCTAAACCACCTGCACCGATAATCAGAACTTTGGCATTTAATAACTTCTTCTGACCCTTCACGCCAACTTCCTGCAATATAATATGACGGGAATAACGCTCTAACTGTTCATTGGTAAATGCCATTATCTAGATCCTCCTCCCATGAAATATAAGAACTCTACCACGTCCCCATCTTTGATGATTGTCTCCGGAAACTTCTCTCTCTCTACAAACTCATCATTGATCGTTACGGTCACATAATCTGCATTATCAATCTGCTCTTTCTCAATCAATGTAGGTAAGTTAATACCATCTTCATATTCTTTCTTGTTTCCTGCTACTGTAATTGTCATCTTTTCATCCTCCTGATATTCTAATTGAATTAACACACATCTCATTTCTTATACAGCGCCACACGGTTCTTCTCTCCCACGGACACCGTTTGCAAACTTTTCTTATCGGCAATTCTTACTATCGCAATTGCCTTACAGAATCAGCTAAATAACTTTACAATCTCATCCTTGCCCGCTGCCCCGGATAACCGGCTCTTCTCTTCGCCATTCTCAAACGCAATCAGGGTTGGAGCGGACATCACCTGATACTTTGCCGTCAGATCTTCTTCATAATTCACATTTACCTTGTAAAGGTAAAGCTTATCTTCATATTCATCCTCGATATCTCCAAGCACTCCTGCCATTCGCTTACACGGAATACAGGTATCGGAGTAAAAATCCACCAAAACCGGCTTATCTGCTTTCAGAACCTTCTCTTCAAAATCAGCACCCGTAATTCTTGCTGCCATTGTTTTCTCCTCTCCTAATATCTCTCTGTCAGGTAATTGCAAAACCAAAAATAACACTGCAGTAGTACAAACACACCTGAAGTTTCTAACTACTCTTCCTCTACCTTCTTAACAATAAGGGTATAGGTACCATCCTCATTTGTATTCAGTTTCAGGATCTGATGTCCCTCTTCCTTAATGCTTCTTGGTACATTCTGTACCGGCTCACCATCATTCATACGGATGGCTAGAATCTGTCCGTCATCCAATTCTTCTAACGCTACCTTTGCCTTTACAAATGTTACCGGGCAAACCACGTCTGTTATATCTACTGTATCATCAATCTGAAAATCACCCATTATATGCCTCCTTTAATTTCTTATAAAATTCTTCTCTTCCAACCCGGTCTAATGTGAACTTGAAACGCTCACTTGGGTTTGCATAATCATCAAAAAACTGAATTGCCGCATCTGTCACACGGAATAACTGTTCCTCGGATGTGATGAGTGGCAATGGATATTCCCCCTTGCTGATCGCATTACCAAAGGTTCCTCCAAAGGATACTAGGTAAGCTGATTCCGCATCCCATGCATCTGTCGGACAGGACTTCACACATCGTCCACAATAGTTACATTTATCATAATCGACTACAACCTTACCATCTTCTATAGTGATTGCATTCGACCGACATACTTTCGCACACAAGCCACAATTGATGCAGGCCTCCTGCTTCCACTTCACGTCCAATGCGCCCTTGATTCCAACATCATTTTCCTCTGCCTTCAGACAGTTGTTCTGACATCCGGTTACACCGAACTTAAACTTATGTGGTAACTCTCTTCCGAAATAACGGTCATTTAACTTCTGTGCAATGTCATAAGTATCAATGTTACCACTCGGACAGATCTGATTGCCCTGACAAGCGGTTACCGTACGAACTCTCGGTCCGCAGACTCCCGGCTTACAATCGCCCTTGGCAAGCTCTTCCTTGACCTCATCAATATCCTGTAACTTGATAAATGGTATCTCCACGCCCTGGCGGGATGTCAGATGCACATGACCATCTCCATACTTCTCTGCTACTTCCGCAATCTTCTTCAAATTCTCTGCTGTTAAGGTTCCCCCCACTACTGCAAGGCGAAGGGAAAAGTTATCCTTCTGCTTCTGTCTCATGAATCCACCCTTTTTCAGGGTGCTGTAATCTACCTGTGCCATACTACCTCGTTCCTCCTATTGCATTTGCAAAATCTTTCTTCAGATCTTCTACATCCTCAATTCCAACACTCACACGTATCAGATCATCATACACACCCGACTGGATCTGATCCTCTTTTGACAGATGCACCGCAATCGTCGATGCCGGATGGATGACCAATGTCTTCGTATCTCCTATATTAGACAATATAAACGGAAGTTGCAATGCATTAATAATCTCAAATGCTCTTTCCTTACTTCCGGTTCTCATTGTCACAATCGCTCCAAATCCACCATGAAGCTGCCTCTTTGCCAGTTCATGATATGGACTGTCCGGCAATCCCGGATAATTCACCGTAATACTTTCTAACGTATCTAAATACTTCGCAAGCTCTAATGCATTCGCACATTGCCGCTCCATCCGAAGTCCTAATGTTTCCAATCCTAAATTATTCAAAAATGCATTCTGCGGAGACAAACACGCACCCATATTCCGGAACAAACCATTCCGCAGCTTTGCTATGTACGCCATCGGTCCAAACTTCTTATATGGTGCCATACCCGGATACCGTTCGCCATCCCACTTGAACTTACCACTCCACGTCAACACTCCACTGATCGCATCACTGTTCCCATTCATGTACTTCGACGAAGAATTCACAACAACATCCGCACCAAGACTGATCGGCTTCACCAGATACGGCGTTGCAACGGTATTATCAATGATCAGCGGTAAATGGTTCCGATGCGCCATCTCGGCAACTGCCGCAATATCCGTCACATCCAGCATCGGATTGCCAATCGTTTCCGCAAAGATCAATCGGGTCTTATCCGTAATCAATTCCTCATAAGATTCCGGCTCGTTCTTCTTCACATATCTTGTAGTAATTCCAAATGCCTCTAAATCTTCAAACAATTCGACCGTTCCGCCATATAATCCCGCTGCTGCCACAATCTCATCACCGCTTTGCAGGATATTCATAAATGCATTGCTAAGTGCTGCCATGCCAGAGGCACATGCCACACTTCCAATTCCACCCTCCAGCAAAGTAACTCTCTTCTCAAATGCTTCCACCGTCGGATTGTTAATTCGCGTATAGGAAAATCCCATTGCCTTATTCGTAAAAATCTTCTCTAGGTCTTCTGCACATTCATGCCGAAACGCACTGCTTTGATAGATGGGAACCTGCGTTGTACCATATGGGTTCTTATCATCTACTCCATGCAAAAGAGCTGTGTTAAATCCACAATCTGTCACGTATCCAATCTCCTTTACCAAGCATTTCCTTAAGCTGTGTTTTATAATAAACCCATTTACCTACTTTGTCAATAGGTTATTAGGAAAATATTTTCCCTTTCATACGGTAACATCTTGTCATCCTTTCCACCGTAACGTTTGTTACGGTGGAAGTCTTGACTAACTTTTTTATCAAGAGATTTCTTGCTTTTCTATATTCCTACGTTATAAAGCAAACAGTGATCAGAAAACCACTTCAAAAATCGTTCCCCCTGACGGATTGTCCCTGACTGTAATGCTGCCATCATGCGTTCTTACAATTTCATGAACCAGTGCAAGTCCAAGCCCTACACCACCTAATTCCCGGCTTCTGGATTTATCTACACGAAAGAATGGTTCAAACACCCGCTCCTTAAGCTCCTTCGGAATACCATTTCCCGTATCCTCTACTGAAAGATACACGTGCTGTTCTTTCCGCTCTGCCGTCACAATGACTTGTCCATCGGAATGGTTATATTTTATGGCGTTCTCAACAAGATTATATACCAGTCTGTAGATAAGGATATCACTGCCTACCATAGTTATATCCTTGCATTTTCCAATCAGCTTTATGTTCTTTTCCATTGCAAGCGGTTCCAGATCAGCCAGAACTTCTTCCACAAGCGCAGCGACCATGATCGTTTCATCACGTACGATGGTCTGAAGCTCACTCATATCAAGAAGTGTCTTCACCATTTTACTGAGCCGTTCATTCTGTTCCGTTGCCATTGTGATTGTTTGCTCTGCACATTCATCATTGCCCGGATGTCCGGTAGAATGGTACAGATCCAGTTGTACCTGCATTAATGCTAATGGTGTGCGCAGTTCATGTGCTGCATTCGCAGTAAATTGCCTCTGCGTCTCAAATGCTTCCGAAAGACGTTCTAACATCTTATTATAGGAAACACTAAGCTGATTCAGTTCCCTAACCCTGCTTTCCGCTATCCTTGAATCGGACAGGTTTTGTGCCTGCACTTCTTCAATGATATCAGAAAATCTTCTAAGCGGCTTAAGTGCCTGCCCACTTATAAAATATGTAACAACACCTCCAAGAAGTGCCAATACCGTAGAAAAGATCAGACTGTTTTTCCTGTAGTCAGCCTTATTATTGTACACCTGGATTGAAAAATTATTAGCAAATTCATCCCACTTATCATCCGGAATACTAATATAGATCTCCTCTGAGTCCTCCTCATTCTCCTGCCCGCTCTGTGCATCCACGGCATTCTGCAGAGAGTCCATATAATAGATTCCATTCTTATAAACAAATATCGTAAGACATCCACATATAACAGCAATCACTAATGTAGTTATAATCGTAAGTCTCCACTGAAGTGACATTGTTCTCATTGATCAGACTCCTCTCGTATCTTATATCCTTCGCCTACCTTGTTCAAAATCGGATCATATCCCAGCACCGCCTTAAGCTTCCTTCTAAGTGAAGACATGTGCACTCTGATCGCTCCACTCAGACTATCCACAGATGCGTCCCATACATGTTCCATCAACTCTTCCTGACTCACCGGCCTGCCTTGATTCAACAACAGATATTCCAAAATCCCATTTTCTTTTCTGGTAAGGTGAACCCTTTGTTCTTTTACATATGCCTCACGTTTTTTCGTATCAAACCGGATATCTCCTGCCTTCAGACAAACATCCTGCTGTACAAATTTACGTCGCGTAAGACTTCTGATACGTGCCTCCAGCTCCTGCAGATGAAATGGTTTTTCCATATAATCGTTTGCTCCGGCATCCAGCCCCTCAACCTTATCTGCAATCTGGCTTCTTGCAGATAATATAAGAACCTTTGTATCCTCATCTTTCTGCCTGAGTTCCTTCAGAATATCCATCCCATCCATGCCGGGCAGATTCAGATCAAGAACAATCAGATCATAGTCCTCCGCCAGAATATATTCAAGTGCTTCATCACCGTCATAACAGGTGTCCACCTCATACCCTTTATCATACAGACTCTTTGCAACGGTGTCACATAAATTCTTCTCATCTTCAACAATTAATAATCTCAAAATAATTTCTCCTGTTTCTTAACAATAATTTTACATCAGCTATTGTATAATACCAAAGTCAACCGGTCAATCAATACAATGAACGAAAGGAGCAATAAACCTTGAAACGTAAGAAAATATCGCAATCTGCTTTACTGATCGCAGGTATTATCATGATCAGTTACGGCATGCTCCGGGGCGAAGCTGCAACGGTGCTTAGCAAAGCAATTAAATTATGTCTGGAGTGTGTAGGAATTGGATAAGAAGACAAATATACGATCAAAAAAAATAGCCAGAATACGTGGATGGATACAGGCAGCTGCTGCACTGCTTACTAACATTCACATTCCCAATTTATGGAAAGGGAAAATATATCAGGGCAATGCCAAAACAATCTGTGTACCGGGATTAAACTGCTATTCCTGTCCCGCTGCCACAGGGTCGTGTCCAATCGGAGCTTTTCAGGCGGTAGTCGGTTCCTCCCGGTTTAAGTTCTCATACTATGTAACCGGATTTTTCATTTTACTTGGGGTAATACTAGGCAGATTTATATGTGGTTTTTTGTGTCCGTTTGGATGGTTTCAGGATTTACTGCATAAAATTCCCGGAAAAAAATTCTCCACGGCCAGACTCAAACCTCTAAGATACCTGAAATATATCATCCTTCTTGTTTTCGTTATACTTCTTCCGATGCTTGTAACGAACTCCATAGGAATGGGAGATCCGTTCTTCTGCAAATATATTTGCCCGCAAGGTGTTTTGGAGGGTGCCATACCGCTGTCACTCGGAAATGCCGCTATACGATCTGCACTGGGAAAACTGTTTTCTTTCAAATGTCTTATCCTGATCGCAGTCGTGATCTTAAGCATTATGTTTTACAGACCTTTCTGTAAATGGATCTGCCCACTTGGTGCAATCTATTCTTTATTTAACAAAGTGTCCTTGCTCAACATCAAGGTGGAAGACAGTAAATGCGTGGGATGTGACCAATGCCTGAAAGCATGTAAAATGGATGTGGATGTCCGGAAGAATCCGGATCACCCGGAATGTATACGATGTGGTGCCTGTATAAAGGCCTGTCCTAAGAATGCCATCCATTATCAATTCATGGACAAACCATGTAAGAAAAAGAACAATAATCAGCAATAGCTGACAAACAACGATTCATTTTTATATTATCAAAGGAGTATTTTACCATGAAAACAAAAAGAAGTATTATTACAACCCTTACACTTTGTGTAACATTATCACTTACTGCATGTACCGGAAAGGAACCTGCAAAAACTGACGATACCCAGAATACAACTATGGTATCCAGCACCGAGCAATCCACGAATGATACAGATGCAAAGCTTAACGACTTATACCAGCAGGAAAACCAGATTTTTGCAGATCACGAAGATGTATGGAATAAAGCGTTCGGCATGATGAATAAAAGTACGGCTGATCCAAGCGGAAATTATGCCGATTATCTTGCCGGTGTCGTTGAATCAAACAAATCTGCCTTTACGGATGACGAGCTGAAAACACTTACCGCTGATATCGAAACGATCCGTGATATCGAAAAACAGATTGCTGAAATTGAGAACAAAAATGCTGCATCCGCTAGCTCTGATACACAGGATTCTTCTAACAGTGACGCATCTCCTTTCAAAAATTTCTCCGGGAAAGATTTTGACGGAAATGCGGTTGACGGAAGTCTGTTTTCCAATAATGCGGTAACTGTCATCAATTTCTGGTTCAACGGCTGCAAGCCTTGCGTCGCAGAATTATCCAAGCTGAATGAATTAAACGATACGATTCAATCCATGGGCGGAGAGGTTATCGGCATCAACACAGAAACCTTCGACGGAAATGAAACTGCGATTAAAGAGGCTGCAACTATCCTTGAAAGCCAGGGTGCTAAATACCGCAACTTTTCCATTGACTCAGATTCGGATGCCGGTAAATACGCTTCAGACATCATGGCATTTCCTACAACAATTCTAGTCGACAGAAATGGTAATATCGTAGGCGATCCGATGCTCGGTGGAATTGATGACCAGGCTAATTATGATGCTCTTATGAAGCAGATTCAATCCGTAATCGATGCTGATAGTACGAATAAGTAGAATGTCTTATCCCTTCTGTAGCAACTGTCTACAAATCAAAAGCTCTGTGCATTGCACAGAGCTTTTGATAATAACATCCTTATACTCTTTTATAAATGATCGGCTCATCATACCCAAAGGTTCTTTTTCCGTTCACCTCCATGCTTTCAGATACCTCCAGGGATGTATCCGAAAATTTTTCCCATAACCGGAAAGTCATAACCGGCGTAAACTGACTGACACTACCACCTTCCCATACACCATTCTTTTCATGATAAAGTGCCGGTGTAAACTTCTCGGATCTCTTGAGTTCATTATAATCTACAGACCTCATAGAATCATAGGAAAAAGTATTCTTATCCTCTCCAGCCGGAATTTCATAGGATGATAACATAACGCCTTCCTCATTCTCTGTAATCAGAAAAAGGTGCGGTGACGCATGCTGTCTGCCATCTGTCTCATAATAGCTTTCTTCTACAATAAATATTCCGTCAAAATCTTCAGGAATATTTCTGATCTTATCATTGCAGACTGTATTCACATGCTGTGCATACGGATATATCTTCCCCGCCTCCTTCATTGCTTCAAACTGTTCTCTATTATCAAAATGTCCTGTCATGAGATTCACAAACTCTTTCATTTTCATTATAATGCCCTGCCTTTCTATCAATATTACAGCTTTAAAACAAAAGCTGAAGTCCCATTGCGATGATCCACATATATGCACAAGTCTTTGGTATCATTAATAATCCAACCTTTGGCTTCGTCTTACTGAATAAAGTTACCGGAAGATAACAGCCAAAAGAAATGATAATTGCTGCAACCATCCTTGTCATATGGTATCCATACGTATTACCTGATATCAGATACAGAATAATTACCCCTATACCTGTCACTGCAAAAACTGCATTCCGGATAACAGACAACTTCCTGTTACCTTCATCGGTACACCAGTTATTCTGTGGAAACATACATATAACAATTCTGATAACCGCTGATATCCATATTACTGCCTGAATTACGACAGGCATTGTAATTTCTGGAAATGTTAATTCCCATATATACATCAGAATAATATAAAATACCGTCATTGTAATAGAAGATACCTGCAATCCAATCCCAAGCTGTCTCTTTATTCTATCACTGCTGCCCTTTACTGCCCTGATAATTCTCGGCACCAGATGAAATGCATCCCCGCCGCAAAGCGTCAATGTTAATATTCCATACAATACAAATAAATGATTCCCTTTTGAGAATACAAAAAATAAAATTGCGGCAACCAGATCAAAGATCAGATATGCTGCATCAAATATCGCCTCCATAACATCCGGCATCTGTGGTTTGTAAGTATTTTCTTTCATAACGAATTACTGCTCCTTTTCTCTTAAATGTTCCTCTGCATTATTGCAAATCTTATGAAATACTTTGATACACATGCGCTTTTCTTCTTCTGTCAATCCAATTAAAACATTGTGTGCAAATTGTTTCTGCGCATAGATTCCTTCCTGCACAATGAGTTCTGCCTTTTCCAACAGAACAATCGTAATGTGCTTTTTATTATCCTCACTTTGGATTCTTTCAATCAGTCCTTTATTCTCCAGACTTTTCAATGAAGTGGAAACATGAGATTTGGTTGACTTTCTAACCTTTACAATGTCTGCAGCAGTATTGTATTGCGGATTATTGTGCAGAAACATTAGTATATCATACTCCATCTGCGTTAATTCATACCGGTCACATACTTCACTCGAAAGTAATTCATAATAGCTTGTAATTGTCTTGTGCTGATCCCAGAAATACATCTCTTCCTCCTTTATTGTTCTATTTAGAACAATTGTAAGGCAACCATTCCGATATGTCAATTATTTTTTAACGGGTTATATCTATTTTCAACTTGCAGTTATTCTCCCAAATAAAGAAAAGCGCCTTAGCCTTCCTGACAATCGGCTAAAAGCACTTTCTTTGTCTATTTGTTATTTTTCTTCAAGGTTCCGACATAATCTCCATTATTGTAAACAAATGGTCCGGCTTCTCCTTCTTCTCCAAAATACTCCGGTCTTAATGACATAATATCCAACAACTCATCCATCGTATGCACCTTTGTTGCCTGATAAGGCTGCTCAAAAGCAATCTTTTCTACAAATAAATAGCCATCACTACTTTTTATCAGGATTCCTGTATGTCCTACAAAAACGACATTGGAATCAGGGTCATATATTACTATACTAAGGAGCGATATCTTATCACTATCTATCTGAAATCCATAATGCTTCCAACTGTCAGAAAATGTGGTTTCCGGATGCTTGTCATCCGTTACACTCTTTTCACCATAGAGCGTAGTAAACATATCTCTGTTATCTTTTATAATTGCATATCGGTCTACATTATCAATCGCATCGGTATCAAACATTAAATAGGTGCCCTTATAATCCCCTTCGTCTGACTCTGCCTGCAGCATCCCATCCAGCAAAAGAAAAGCTGTCATTCTACAATCCGCATCTGAATAATCATGATTCTGTTCCCAGCCATCCATGCATTTTCCTGTGTCTGCCTTTAACTTCTCCGGATCTGCCCAGGTATCTTCCAACTCTGCGTTATTCCCGGCGGAATCTGCAAAATCAGCTACCCATTCCCGAAATACATCTACATGAGATGCTCCCGCAGATTCCAACTCTTTGCATACTTCGGTAATCGTATTATTGCCTCCCATATGCGTTGCAACCGGGATCTTTTGTTCCTTTGTTGCCACTGTCTGTGTACACGCATTTAACATCATGGATGACAATAGGACAATGGCTGTTATTTTAATTGATATCTTGGTATTAATTCGCCTTCTCAACAGAAATTACCTTCCCCTCAAACGCATCTACCTCTGAAATTGTTCCTGTATATTTTACAGTCACGGTATCCCCGGCACTAACATTATCCAATCCTTCCGGCTTTTCATCAAAAGTAAAGCTATACGGTGTGTCTTTTGCATCTGTAACGGTAAACATAAAATCTTTTATCTCATCAATCGTTCCGGTCAATTCTTTTTCTTCTGTTGTTTCTTCCTGTTGTTCAGCCTCACTACTACTTGCTGTTGTATTGTCCTGCTTGCCCTCGGTCTGTCCACAACCGCCTAATAATGCAGCACAACACATTATACTTACCACCATTGCAATCAGTTTCTTCTTCATTATTAATATACCTCTTTTCTTTATTATAAGTGTTCTCTGAACACTTTCCAAGCAGATTAGCATACCGTTTAATGCATGTAAATAGCATAGGTTCAAAATTAAAGAAATCTTCATTATTTAATCGTAATCCCAATCTCACACTGCATTCACCATCCACAAAGCAATCATAAGAAGCTGAAATATCTGTTTTATCTCTTCTCCATCACAACGATCCGGTTGGATATATTCCGTACTGCCGGAATCTTTCCGATCACATGATAGATTGGCATAAGCTTTTTCATACCTTCTACTAAACTGACTTCCTTCTTGTATGTAAAGGAAGGAACCATCTGCTCCAACAGTTTTCCATTCTTAATACCCCATGTGAATTTGGCATTACTTCCCTCAATCGACTTCTCCTTAACATGCTTTACTACAAACGGAGACATAACCTCGATCAGAACCATTGCTTTTGGAAATGCCTGATCAATAATTGCCAAAATCTGCCGGATATCCGCCTCCTTTAAATACATGGAAAGTCCTTCAATGACAACCAGCACATCCTCTCCTTCATATGTAATATCATCTATATAAGAGGCATCCATTGCAGATTTGGCAATCTGATAGATTGGTCCATCTTCTGTCAGAAAGCATTCACGCACCTCCATTGTCTCTGGCAAATCTACATTGTACCACCGCAGATATTTTCCTTTCATACGGTAACATCTTGTATCCATGCCACAGGCAATATTCACAACAACCGTTTTCGGATGTTTGGCCAAATACTTTCCTACCATCTCATCTAACACAATTGTTCTGGCAATCACACCAGATGACATTGCACTATCTTTATCTGCATTGGAGAAATCATAATCTAATTGGGATACGATCTCTGCCGCCATATCATCTTTGATCTTTGGGTTCGGCTTCATAGATTCCTTCGCTCTCGCATATAAGGTCTGAATCATAGTCTCCGGTACACCTGTTACATTTACTTTTTCTTTCATCATCTTGTCATCCTTTCCATCGTAACGTTTGTTATAAAATGTTATGTTGTAAAAAAAGCTCCACGGCTAATTGCTGTGAAGCTTTCTTAAACTCTCTATTAATCTGTCTGTTCCACCCTCGGCATATATGCCGACCTGTTTTACCAGATACAAACTGTATTCCATATCATAATCCTCTTTTACAATCTCCAAGCAGCTATCTAACCGCTGCCTTGCTAATATCCTGATCAGTCTCATGTCTGGCGGTGTTTCTAACCTGCTCTGATAATAGGTCTGAAACGACTGCTGCATCATCTGCTCGATCCGATCCCGGAATCCCTCATAGCAGCTTCCTTGCGCCTTCTCCATGATAACAATGGCTTCTTTCCTGTGCTTTAAGATGAACTGCATCAACAACACATCCACGTCTGCACCTTCTGACGAATCCTCTAACTCAATCTGCATACATCTTGCCAGCATCTTCTCATAACTTTCTACTAACGGCTGCAGGATTGCCTGAAATAATGCTTCCTTGTTCTCAAAGGAAAAATACATTGCTCCGGTCGTAACCCCTGCCCGATTGCAGATTGTCCTGAGACTTGCCTTTGCATATCCATTGGTATAGAACTCTTCCAATGCCGCCTGTTTTATCTTTTCAATGGTTTCTTCTTTATTTTTCATCATAACACCTGTTATGTTAGTCCAATCTAACTCTTTTGTCAAGAGGCTTCTTGACTTTCCATATTCAGTGTGCTATAAAGTAAACAGTGTTTACCAAATAGACACATTTATTCCACGTCATGCTGTCAGAAAGGAGGCGGTCATTATTCGCGAAAGTTCAAAAGAAACAAAAGAACTGATCTTAAGAAGTGCTATGGATATCTTTCTCGAAGCAGGCTATCAGGACGCCTCTATGCGAAAGATTGCAGCGAAAGCCGGTATCACTGCCGGAGCCATCTATAAGCATTTTTCCGGCAAAGAAGAAATGTTTGAAGAGATCTTCAACGCAAGTGGAAGAAAACTTATGAGTATTACCGAATCCATGATGGGCATGGACTTCACGGTTCTGTCTGATGAGGATTTGATAAAGATTCTATATTCACGAGTCTCCCTACAAACATTTGAGTTATTACAGGAAGACATGAAGCTGTTTCATATGTTATTGAAAAATGATTCTGGAACCTATATCGAACGTTTCCGCACTACTTACATAGAACGTTGTACTGAATTTGCAGCCAATTATTACGAGGAATTATACCGACGCGGTATTGCCTCTAAGAAATTACCATACAAGACCATATATATGCTTTCTTCATTAGAATTTTCCATGGTATGTGAGATAATCGCAGATGACTCCTGCCAAAATGGAATCACACCGGAGATGAAGACCGCATTTACAGAAGCAATGAATATTCTGCTCCACGGATTAGAGGCAGAACTTGGAATTCATTATCATACAGGAGGAAACAAAGCATGAAGAATACATTTGGTGTCAAATTAATCTATCAATTTTATCACAGTTCTGTAAAAGCAGAATTGAAACGGCGAGAGTTCTCTAAGGATGTAACAAAAAAGATTGCAAATGAACATAAACGGATCGTGGAACGTGCAAAAGACATCGGCAATTCCAAGCTGTTGAGTTCATACATCATGGGAAGTTATTTTATCGCATTGAATCGCAGCACTGGAAGATCTGCCGAAGAAAATTACGAGATCTTCCGCGATGGATTATGTGCCTCTAAGCTGTTTCATAAAGTGATGGGGGATGCGGATAGTTACTTAGATCCTAAGAGAATGCCCGGAAGACTGCAGTGGTCAGAGGATAGTCACAAACGCAAATATGAAAATGACTGGGTTGTTGACATTCTGCCGGGAAATGATGAATACGATCTTGGCTACGATTATCACGAATGTGGCATCTGTAAGCTGTGTCAGGATGAGGGTTGTCCGGAGCTGGCGGCTTATCTGTGCCGGATGGACTATGTGCTTGCTGATATCATGCACATGGAACTAGTAAGAACCGGAACAATTGCAGAGGGCGCATCCTACTGTGATTTCCGTTATAGCAGACCACACAAATAATCTACAAATCCTTACACGTTAAGAACCGATTATTTCAGAATATGAGAAAATTCAGACATTCCCTATAACATTTTCTGTGAAAGAGCAGTCTTTTGGCATTATATAGGTATTACATGGATACCTTATATAGATTATCGACAACCACTATATCTCCTATACAATCCTCAATGTAGGAACAGGGCACGAACTACAAGGCCACCTTATAACGCAAAGATATGACTAAAAAACAACATAGTCGATACTACGTTGTCTTTCCACTCAATTCGCTGTCATGCTACAAACACGCTCTCTTTTCTTCCAGCTTACAAAACCATACATATCATTAAAGAAAAAGATCACAAAATTCACCACTACCGGGATATAAGCCGGATTCTCCATGGAAGCCAGCACCCATAACACAATCAACACAATATCATTCGACGCATATCCAAGTGCATAATACGAAGAGCGAAGCATTGTAAGTGATGCTGCAAGAAAACTGGTCGTAACCGATATGGTACTGAACACGATATTCGGTGTCTTAAGCACATACAGGATATCATAAAACACCGCCGTCGCTATCGTTCCAAAGAACAGAAGTCCCACAATATGTCTGCCATTCAACTTCTGAATCGCAACCTCTTTGCCATTCTCTGCCGGATTCTTAATCCAGGTAATCGTCGACCATACCGCCATCGGCATTGTCATTCCAAGATAGGTGATCATTTCACCCCAATAACGAAACCTCCATGATATGATTCCATATAAAATACTGAATACAACCATCAATATCTGTGCCCATACATTCCCTTTTGCCGCAAAGATCAGGGACGTGATTCCAATACACGCCGCAACCAGAGTCAGAATATCAACATCTCCCGATACCAGATTGGAAATGATCACGATCCATAAAGATCCTAACCAAAGTATCCATTCCTTTATTGTTAAATCTTTTATTGGATTATTCATTATACGCTCCTTTCAATAAGAAAGCGCCAGTATTATAATCTTCCACCATATACCGGGAATCCGCTACCGGCTCCATAACTTTCATCTTAAATAAAATGTGTCCAGACATGCTCCTCCGTCTCCGGCATGCCGTACTTCTCTTTTCCGAGTGCGATACTCTTCATAAGGAATGTCATATTCCGGGCAAGTACACGCATCGTCTGTTTTCCTTCCTCATCCATCTCGGCCTGCCCCGGTTCCCGTCCATGAATACTGTTCCAATACTGACTCGATGCAATCGGCATATTCGAGATTGTGAAATACTTATTGAGTTCATCAAAGGTTGCGGAACAGCCGCCTCGTCTTGCACATACCACACTGGCACCAACCTTCATTGACTTGTCAAATGAAGTGCTGTAGAACAAGCGGTCAAGACATGCGATCAAGGTTGCATTAGCAGATGCGTAATAAACCGGACTTGCGATCACAAGACCATCTGCCTCTTCAAACTTTGGTGCAAGCTCGTTCACAACATCATCAAACACACATTTTCCCTTTGTACTACAGGTTCCGCAGGCAATACATCCCCGAATATCCTTGTTGCCAATCTGAACCGTCTCTACCTCAACACCATTCTCTTCAAACACTTTCTCCATCTCTTTTACAGCCACCGTTGTGTTCCCCTGCACTCTGGGACTACCGTTAATAATCAATACTTTCATCCGTATCTCTTCCTTTCTGCTACAATTGTATTATATATACTTTCATATATATCACATCAAGATTTCAAGCTATAATCATTACATCGTAAACCTGCTCTTATCTACCTCGTTCCGTCGTCAGAAATTGCCGATAGAATCTTACCCCTACCAGGCTGGTTATCACCTCTGTAATTGGAAATGTCATCCAGAACCAGTTGAGACCAAACCTTGAAAACAGAAATCCTAATGGCACAAACAACACCATTGTCCGTATCACCGTAAGCAGCGAACTTTTCAGACTCGAACCAACTGCCTGGAAAAATACCGGAACAAAAAGAAGGTCTGCCATTCTTCATAAATTACACACATTCTAATGCGGAAGCCAGGGATGGTCAACTTCTAATTAGAAGCTGACCATCCCTGGATGAAATAGTTATTCCATCCGCATGAATCCTGACATCATACATGCGCCTGCTGCGCCTGCCTCCATCACCTGTGGCAGGCGTTTCTCATTCATTCCTCCAATGGCATAGACTGGAACCGGGCATTGTCTGCATATCTCTTCTACAAATGCCACACCTCTTCCTTTCAGTCCCTTCTTACATTCTGTCTCGAATATCGTACCAAGCACAATCTGTGTTGCTCCACACTGAACGGCATATTGCATATCTTCTAAGCTGTGACAGGATACACTGATCTGCGTAAAACACCCATGCAATTCACGCAGCTCCCACTCTGACAAAGCCTGTAGTCCCGGAATCGTCATATGAATACACCGACATCCGATCCGCTTCGCAATCTCTGTCTTTGAATGCACAAAAAGACGTACCTGTTCTGCCTCACAAATAGCCAATACCTGTTCTGCCAATTGCTCGTACTCCTCGTCCGACAGGTCTTTTTCCCGCAGGATCATAGCATACGGATGCAGCCGTGCGACTTTTTTAAGCTGCTCCAGAAAATCACCCTGCACCAGCGAACGATTCGTAATTACAATCGTATGTCCATACAGATCAGACATACAGATAATCATTCAGGACAGGCTGTAACCCGCCCTTCTCCATATCCTCATACATAGAAGCAAAAGAACGGTTGTCATTGATCTCGAACTGTTCATCTCCGACATCTGCATCCTCTTTGCCCTCGTATTTCTCTTCATGATCTCCAATCCCAGTAGAGACACCGGCAGAGACCTTTGTCGCACATATTTTTGTAATTCCATTCCGGAAGGTAGCACTTTCCCGGCTTGACACGGTAATACCGGCAAATGGAAGGAACAGACGATACGCACAAAGTACCTGACAAAGCTCCTTCTCACCGACATCCCTTGGATTGATCTTATCATTATTCACAATTGGTCGCAAACGCGGACAACTTAATGACAATTCCGCATGTGGATATTTCCGGTTAATGTAATAGACATGCAATGCAGTTGCCAAGGCATCCTTTCTAAAATCATCCAGACCTAAGAGTGCCGAGAATCCTGCACCACGCATACCGCCCATCAGTGCCCGCTCCTGTGCATCAAAACGATACGGCCATACACGTTTGTGTCCCATCAGATGTAATGTCTCATATTTATCCGTATTGTATGTCTCCTGAAAGACCGTTACATAATCCACACCACATTCATGCAGATACCTGTATTCCTCTACATTGACCGGATAGATCTCAATTCCAATATTCTTAAAATATTTTCTTGCGATCTTCACTGCCTCTCCAATATAAGTAACATCGGAATACGTCCGGCTCTCTCCGGTCAGGATCAGAATCTCCTCCATTCCTGTTTTTGCAATTACCTGCATTTCATGTTCTATCTCCTCCATGGTAAGCTTCTTCCGGCGGATATTGTTATAACAGTTAAAACCACAGTATATGCAGTAATTCTGACAGTAATTTGCAATGTAAAGCGGTGTAAAGATATAGACTGTATTGCCAAAATGATTCTTCGTGATCTCCTCTGCCTTTCTCGCCATACGCTCTAAAAACGGAGCCGCCGCCGGTGATAACAGTGCCTTGAAATCCTCAATCGAACATGTCTCATGTGACAATGCCCGTTCTACATCCATTGCCGTATAAGCATCATAATCAAATGCATCCATTGCCTGTAATACCTTGTCCTTGATATCCGACTCGATCACCTGCATACCTTCCATATATTCCATGTGGTTGGTTCGAAATGACGCATCCTGTTCTAACCGATGTTTTCTCTCTAATGCCTCCTGCGGCAGCTTATCACTATCAATAAAATAGACCTGGTTCTCCTCATTCATGAAACTGTCCTCCTAACGCAAAAAGCCTGTCAATGGATCAGAAGCACTTCCACCTCTGGCAAGCACACGTCCCATTCCGGTAAGGTAAGCCTTTCTTCCTGCTTCGATCGCTAATTTAAATGCTGCCGCCATCTCCGGTACATCTCCTGCTGTTGCAATCGCTGTATTTGCCATAACCGCTGCTGCACCCATCTCCATTGCCTCACATGCCTGGGACGGCTTACCAATTCCTGCATCCACAATGATTGGCAGATCTATCTCATCAATCAATACCTGAATCATCTCTTTGGTCGCAAGTCCTTTATTACTTCCAATCGGAGCTGCAAGTGGCATAACTGCCGCAGCACCGGCATTTTGAAGGTCTCTTGCTACATTTAAGTCCGGATTCATATACGGTAATACGACAAATCCTTCCTTTGCAAGAATCTCTGTTGCCTTCACTGTCTCATAATTATCCGGGAAGAGATACTTTGTATCCCGCATAATCTCTACTTTCACAAAATTACCGCATCCCATTGCCTGACTAAGTCTTGCAATCCGAACAGCTTCTTCTGCATTTCTCGCCCCGGAAGTATTCGGAAGTAACGTAACGCCTTCCGGAATGTAGTCTAATATATTCTCGCTTTCCTGTGTATTCGCCCGGCGTAGTGCAAGCGTAATGATCTCTGCCCCACCCTGCTTTACTGCTGCTTCAATCAGTTTCAGATTATATTTTCCTGATCCTAGAATAAAACGGCTGTTGAATTCCTTGCCGCCTAATACTAATTTATCTTCCATCTTCTGTTCTCCTTCATTTTTAACATAATTTAACAATCGGTAAATGTTATATCCTTTTTTCATGTGTCATTCCACGAATGATGCTCTGTTTGAGGCCTCTTCCGTTATGTCTCAACCCCCACCCATGAACTCTAACACTTCGATCGTATCTTCATCCTGAATAGTGATATTACCCAGATCTTCTCTTGCAAGAATCTCCAGATTCCGCTCTACCACAATCCGATCCGGTCGATAGCCCGTTTCTTCCAGATATTCCAACAGATTCAGCCCGGCAATATCCTTTTCTTTTCCGTTCACCTTTACCATATATAATCTCCTTTATTCCTTTTTCTCCGCAAAATCTACATCATTAACGAAGCGTTTTTACTATATCGGACAACTTTTCATAAAATGAAAAAAGCACCGAACCATACACGTTCTGTACGGTCCGGCGCCTGTTATGATTCATGAAAAGTGGTGCCCCCAGTTCACGCAGCAGATCATTCTCTCTTATCAAAGATCTTTCTGCCTGCCCACTATTGTATCTGATTTTTCTATATTGTGCAAGCAGATCCCATATGTTTTGTATCACCATTTTGTATCTCGCTACAAAAGCTCATCCGGTAAAACATCGTTCCGATTGCTTCTATCAGATGAATTGCCACATTCTTTCCTGCATACTATGCCGGATTCACATGCACCATAATATGTTTAACCTTCGGAAAATCTTTCTCAATCTTATCATGTACTTCTTCTGCAATCTCATGTGCATGCTGTAATGTGTAGGACGCATTTACCCGAATCTCTACATCTACATAGATTTTATTGCCAAAGATACGGGTTTGCAGCAGATCAATTCCTAACACTTCCGAATGTGCCAGAACCGATTCATAAATTGCACGCTCCATTGCTTCATCACAGGAATGATCCACCATCTTATCCACTGCATCCTTGAAAATATCATATGCTGCTTTCACAATGAATATAAAGATGACCAGACTGGCAATGGAATCCATGATTGGAAAACCAAGCATAGCTCCACCAATACCGATCAAAGCTCCAACGGATGACAACGCATCCGAACGGTGATGCCATGCATCTGCCATCAACGCACTGGAATCAATCTTCTTTGCATAATGCCGGGTATACCAGTACATAACCTCTTTCACTACAATTGAGATAATCGCTGCAATCAATGCCAACATACCCGGTACTTCCAGATTGCTGTAATTACCCTTGACGATTGCCCGCATTGCCTGCAGTCCGATCTCTAATCCGGTAAAGAGCAGTACCATTGCTAACACAATAGCAGCCACGCACTCCAAACGCTCATGTCCATATGGATGTTCCTTATCCGACTCTCTCGATGCCAGTTTCACTCCAATGATCACAATGACTGTACTAAATACATCCGATGCCGAATGTACCGCATCACTGATCATCGCATTGGAATGTGCGATCACACCTGCCATCAGCTTAAAAACTGACAAAACCGCATTTGCCAGAATTGTAATTACCGACACCCGATTCACTACTTGTTGAAATGTAGCCTCCGTATCCTTGTTACTCCATGTCTTGTTGTCTTCCATACTTACCATCCTCTCTTTCCTACCATCTTCGACCTATGTCTGTTACAGATTCTCATAATTAAAGTAAGATAGCTCTATGGCACTCATTCTTAATATGTGGGGATTCCGATAAGATAAGCCAGGCAATCTGTTGTTATTAACAGGTTCCTGCTCTTCCAGGTATAAAAAAACACCCACGAATCAGTATTAGCAACTACTGTCCCGTGGATGTAAAGAATTCCACTGCCTTAAAGGCCCGACTCCCTTGGCATATGCCAATGGTCTGCTCAGTTTGTACTGTAGATTTGTATGCAGTGCAAAGAGTTAATTTAGAATAGCATTTTTATTATAATATGTCAACATTTATTTTTTGATTTCTCGTTTATAGTTAGTATAGTCTAACCTTTATTTGCGTATTGAAACCTTACACCTCTCCGCAGCTTCCCTTTTTTGATACAATTTAGGTATTGCACCATCATTCACATCTTGTTATACTTCAATAGGATATTTTACAAGAATTGTGTAACCATCTATCCTATGATATTTGTTATACTAACATTTCATTTTGATAAGGTTCGCAGTTATATAATTATGAAAGATAAGGAGATTACGTGATGGGTGGATTTTTTGGAGTTGTTTCAAAAGAAGATTGCATGTTTGATCTGTTTTTTGGAACGGATTATCATTCGCATTTGGGAACAAGAAGAGGCGGACTTGCAGTATATGGTGAAAATGGTTTCGATCGTTCCATTCACAATATCGAGAATGCCCCATTCCGTACCAAATTTGACAAAGATGTGCAGGAGATGAAAGGTTACATGGGAATCGGCTGTATTTCAGATTATGAACCACAGCCTTTGATTGTTCGTTCCCATCATGGAACTTATGCAATCACTACAGTTAGTAAGATCAATAACACCGAAGAGATTGTGAACTCTATTTTCTCCAATGGCAATTCTCATTTTCTGGAAATGAGCGGCGGAGATATCAATCCAACTGAATTAGTTGCCGCAATCATCAACCAGAAGGAAAATATCATCGATGGTATTCACTATGCCTTAGAATTGATCGACGGTTCTCTCACTATAATGGTCATGACTCCAAAAGGAATCTATGCTGCACGGGATAAATACGGACGTACTCCGGTTGTCATTGGCAAGAAGGAAGGTGCCTACTGCCTGACATTTGAAGACTTTGCATACCGCAATCTCGGTTATCAGGATTTCAAAGAATTAGGACCGGGCGAGATTGACATTGTCACACAGGACGGTGTGAAGACTTTGGTCGCTCCCGGTGACAAAATGAAGATCTGTACGTTCCTCTGGGTATATTATGGCTATCCATCCAGCTCATACGAAGGAATCAGCGTAGAACAGATGCGTTACAACTGCGGTGCTGCACTTGCAAAACGCGACAATGTCAAACCGGATATCGTTGCCGGTGTTCCGGATTCCGGAACCGCACATGCTGTTGGTTATTCCAATGCATCCGGTATTCCATTTTCAAGACCATTTATCAAATACACCCCAACCTGGCCTCGTTCCTTCATGCCAACGATCCAGAGTAAACGTAACCTGATCGCAAAGATGAAGCTGATCGCCGTACATGACCTTATTAAAGATAAGAGCCTTCTCTTAATCGATGACTCTATCGTGCGTGGTACCCAGTTACGCGAGACAACGGAATTCCTATACCAGAGCGGTGCAAAGGAAGTACATATTCGTCCGGCCTGCCCACCTCTTGTATACGGATGTAAATACTTAAACTTCTCCCGTTCCTCTTCCGAGATGGATCTGATCACCCGCCGTGTCATTGCACGTTTAGAGGGCACCGAAGAAGTATCTGAGGAAGTATTGCAGCAGTACACCGATCCGGAATCCCCAAAGTACGATCAGATGGTTGAGGAGATCCGCAAGGAATTGAACTTTACGACTCTTCGTTACAACCGGCTTGATGATATGTTAGATTCTGTCGGAATTCCTGCTGACCGGTTGTGTACTTACTGCTGGAACGGACAAGAGTAAATCATCACCCTTGCACAGCGTAAGTAACGGATGATGTGTGAGGCACATGCGAAAGGTATAGAGAAAGCCATGTGGGTTTGCCT
>ERZ1026876.485-NODE-485-length-23382-cov-9.217173_pt1 | contig 23382 bp, 25 predicted proteins | sample MGYA00380168_ERZ1026876 | MGnify/ENA primary metagenome ERZ1026876 (study PRJEB33269, sample SAMEA4719804) | human gut metagenome | biome: human-associated habitat; feature: organic feature; material: feces | place: Cameroon | collected 2013-10 ... | reverse complement strand
CTGCTGCCCCGTCCGGCCCCGGCCCCGGAAAGGTACTGCCCCCGCCGGCGGCCGCGGTGCGGGTTCGAAAGCCCCAAAATATTTCTAGGTGCAAAATTTTTTGAAGGGCTTCCGCCCTCCGGCCACCAAAAAAAGGGTGACGGGTTCAAAAATTTCAGACCGGCGCACCATGGCGGTGACGCCACCGAGATGGTGCATACCATATTGGTAGAGCCAACAAAATGGTACTGCCTACAATGTGTAGTCGGTTCACGTTAAGTTCACGTCCGGTTCACGTTTTGTCGGTGCCGACAAAACATCCCGGCAGCGATCTTGTTGAGATCAACAAAATCGTGCATGACCATCTTGCCGAGGGCGGCAAAATGGCTTTGCCTGAGCTTGCCAAGAGCTACACAGACGATTTCTTAACAAAAATATTTCAGCATTTTTGTTAAAACGCAATAAAACGCCAAAGGATGTTCGTGAACACCGACGGAAGAAAATTTGCTATAATAGAATAGACAATAGGCAAGAATAAAGGAGAAGGGAGCCTGCATCATGACCGCAATCGAACTGTCGAAAAATATCATCGCATACGCTGCAATGAACGAGTGTCAGATAACAAATCTGAAATTGCAGAAGACCCTTTACTATGTACAGGGCTATTATCTGGCTCGATTTGGAAAACCGCTTTTTGACGATGAGATTGTAAACTGGGCATACGGCCCCGTTGTGCCGGAGGCATATTTCCAGTTTTGCTCTTATGGTGCGTCGGCAATCACCCCGGAACCGATGAAGCTGCTTTTTGCAAGTTTGAGTGATTCTGAATCGGGCTATATTTTCAGAGTAATCAATGCTTGCTTGCAGCGCACGGCAAGGCAGCTGGTGGAAAAGACGCACACTGAGGCGCCGTGGCGGAACACCTTTAGAAACCAAACCATTGATGTCATGAGCATCAAGGACTTTTTCAGCAACAACGATCCGCTTGGAATTAAATAAGAGGACTGTGTATGCAGAGTAAAGACGCAGAAAATAGCATGACCAAATTGGTTCAGCTTTTGGCAGACATTGCGGAAAAAGGGTATGCCGATGAAATGGATTCGGCTCCAACAAGCGATTTTGTCAAGGAGTGCTGGGAACGGTTGTGTGAGATATACAAAGACCCGGAGTTCCGGCATTCGTACTCGACTGTTTCATCATGCATAGAACAGTACAACCCGGATCAGCTGGATTCCTTGCCGGTTTATCTGGATCGAGTGGTTGTGTTTGCTGAAACACAGGAGGACACTGAGGAGGTTCGCCGGATCACAAAGTCCGTAAGGAAACTGCTGGATCATATTGGTTTGGAGTGCGTTCGACTGAACCGTATGTCACAGGTGAAGCGGTATGCGGATGAAGCAAAGCGAATTCAGGGCGAGGCGCTGAAACTCAACAAGTCCACAAGAACAACCAGTAAGCGGTTGGATGAGCGAGTGAACGGCTTCCACGAACAGTCGATCACTATCCTTGGAATATTCGCCGCAGTGGTAGTCGGTTTCATGTCTGGGCTGTCTATGTTTACATCTGGCTTTAACAAACTGACGGAAGTGAGCTTATATATTGTTTCCTTCTACTCGGTTCTGGTGGGAATTATCCTGTTCGATATTCTCTTCATGCTCGTTTTCTTCATTGCGAAGATTTCAGGCCATTCGATTGCCCGTGATGTACCAGTGAGCGATAAAAACTGGTTTTTCTCAACATGGAATCGGTATCCATACGTTTACTGCTTCCACTTCTTTGCCATTGCAGTGCTGGTGATCCTGTACGTTTTGCAGATGGTGCATGGAACGCCTGGGGCGGAAGGACAACTTGTGGAAGCGGTGGCAAGTAGCGTTATGTCATAAACTGTTTACATTTGAAAGCCCGTACCGGCGAAAGATAAGACGTTTTAAGACGTTTTTAGTGGTATAATTGGTACAGTGGAATTATGCGAGAGACCCCACGGCGGAAGCGCCGAGGGGTCTTTTTCATACCCTGTTGCTTACAATCTGTAAGAGACCCGAAGAAAAGCCGCAGGACCGGCGGCGATGCTGAATGCTCTGTCTGGATGATTTGCCAGGTGGGGCATTTTTTATTGGAGGAAAACGGAATGGCAAGGCGAAGCGATGAGCGCGATGCCGCCCGCGCTGAGTATGCCGCCCGGATGAAGAAGGACGGAGAAGTGAATCTCCGGCAGCTGGCGGATGATCTCCATCTTAAATACGATACAGTCCGCCGATGGAAAGCAAAGGACGGCTGGGAACAGCCCGCACCCCGGAAGCCCGGCGGCCAACCGGGAAACAAAAATGCCGTGGGCAACCCAGGCGGCGGCGCGCCGGTGGGCAACCTGAACGCGGAAAAAGATGGAGCGTACTCCACCATCTTCTTTGACAAGCTGACCGAGGAAGAAAAACGGATCGTAGAGGACGCACCCCGGAACAGCACCGACCTGACCTCCCACGAGATCGGTGTACTGCTGCTCCGGGAAAAGTACATTCTGGACAAGATCAAGGAATACCAGCAGCTGCCGCCTGACCAGCTGATAACGTCCAGTGTCACCGATATGCGCGTACCCGGCGGACGCGGCAAGCGGAAGCGGGACGGTGCAAACCAGCGGATCGGTATGTACCAGAAGGAGACCCCGGCGCAGCGCATCTTGCAGTTGCAGGAAGCGCTGAACAAGATCCATGGGCGCATCCTGTCGGCGGCAGCCCAGATGCAGAAGAACGAGATGGACAAGCTGCATCTGGAAACCGAACAGCAGCGGCTTGAACTGCTGCGGGTCCGGGCAACCGGAGAGATCCACGAACCGGGGGACGGTGACAAAGATGCTGTATACGAGTAAGGCTGTCGGGGAATGGCTGGGTATCACTGACCGGCAGGTGCGGAACCTGCGGGATCAGGGCGTGTTGTCCGAAGTCCGCCCCGGTGTCTTTGATATGAAGGTCTGCGTCCGGCAATACCTGAAATTCAAGATCGGTGACAAAGACGACCAAGCCCGCCTTGTAGCCGCCCGCGCAGAGCGGGAGGAAACCCGCGGCAAGATCGAGAAAATGCGGATGGAAGAAGCCCAGGGCGACTTGCACCGCACCGAGGAAGTAGAACACGCCCTCAAAACAATCTTTGCCAATTTCAAGAACCGGCTGGAAACCATCCCGACCAAATACGCAAGCACCATGGCGCAGCTGACCGACCCGGCGGAAGCACACGATATTCTGCAGAAAGCCGTGCAGGAAGCGCTTGTGGAACTGAGCGACCCGGAAATCGCGCTGGCGGCACCGGAGGAGGAATCCGAAGATGAGCAGGAAGAATAAGTGTCGGCACTGCGTCTGGGGCACCCGGCTGAATGAGATCCAGCAGTTCTGCCCGTTCAAGAGCTGCGTCAAGAAAGGCGGCAGCGAACATGACGATGATCCACCTGGAACCGCAGACGGCGGAGATGTTCAGCCGGGCACTGGGAGCGCTGAAACCGCCCCCGAACCTGACCCTTAGCCAGTGGGCGGACAACTACCGGCGCTTGTCGGCGGAAGCATCTGCGGCGCAAGGACGCTGGAACACGGACAACGCGCCGTTCCAGCGGGAGATCATGGATGCCATTGGAGATGTGCATATTCGCAAGGTGGTAGCCATGATGTGCGCCCAGTCCGGCAAGACGGACGGCCTGATCTTGAACACCATCGGGTACTACATGAGTTACTACCCGGCCCCTATCATGATCGTGCAGCCCACAGTGAATCTGGGCGAGAGTTTTTCAAAAGATCGTCTGGCAACCATGATCCGGGACACGCCGGCGCTCCGGGGCCTTGTGGACAACAAGAGCCGCTACTCCGGCAACACAATCATGAAGAAAAATTTCGCCGGTGGTCAGCTGACCATCGTTGGCGCAAATGCCCCGACCGATCTCCGCGGCCGCCCCATCAAGGTGCTGCTGGCGGACGAGGTGGACGCTTACAAGGCGAGCGCCGGCAAAGAGGGCGACCCGGTCATGCTGGCCGAGCAGCGCCAAACGACCTACTGGGATTACAAGACGGTGCTGGTATCCACCCCCACCACAAAAAACAATAGCCGCATTTTGGACGAGTTCAACGCATCCACCCAGGAAGAGTGGACGGTGCCTTGCCCGAACTGCGGCTTTTATCAACCCTTTGTCTGGGACAACATGGTGTTCGACAAGGACAACTGGACGGCGGGCGGTGCGCAGTACCGCTGCGCCGAGTGCGGCTGCCTGGACAATGAATACCGATGGAAGAAGAACAGCCTGCAAGGCAAATGGCACGCAGAGCACCCAGAGTGCCCCGTGCGAGGCTTCCACATGAACAAGATAGGTTCTACCCTTTGCGGGTGGGACAAGATCGTGGAGGACTTCATAGCGGCGGATATGGACGCGAAACGCGGCGACTATGAAAAGATGCAGGTGTTCGTGAACACCGACCTTGGTTTGCCGTGGGAAGAGCCGGGCGAAACGGTGGAGGCAAACAACCTGCTGGATCGCCGCGAGTTCTACGAGGCTGAGGTGCCGGACGGCGTGGTGTACCTGACAGCCGGTGTTGATACGCAGGACAACCGCTTTGAGGTGGAAGTCGTGGGCTGGGGCATCGGCAAGGAAAGCTGGGGCATCCGGTATCAGCGCATCTACGGCGACCTGAAACGCGGACAGGTCTGGGCAGATCTGGACGATTTCCTATCAAAGACTTGGAAAAAGAAGGACGGCGCGGAACTGTCCCTGCGGTGCGTCTGCATGGACAGCGGCGGCCACTTCCCGGATCAGGTCATCCGGTTCTGCAAAGAGCGCGAGGAACGGCATATCTGGCCCATCAAAGGCCGCGGCGGTATGGACGTACCATACCTGCGCAACCCCACGAAGAACAACCGCGTGGGCGGTGAACTGTTCACGCTGGGCGTTGATACCGGCAAGAACCATGTCCTTGCCCGGCTGAAAGTGCTTATCAAAGGCCCGAACTACTGCCACTTCCCGGCGGCAGAGGATGCCGGGTATGACGAAAACTATTTCAAGATGCTTACTGCGGAGCACAAGGTCACACGCTGGAAGTCCGGCCGCAAGGTGGAGCGGTGGGAGCTGAAAGACCCGGCACAGAAGCGTAACGAAGCGTTTGACGTTCGGAATTACGCAACGGCTGCATTGGAGATCAGCAATCCCCCCGGTTTGGAGATCCCCGGCGAGGAAGCGCCGCGCCAGACCGCACCGCGCCAGTACCGCAGAAGAAGATCAGGAGGTATCTAAACAATGCCGATTATCTCAAAAGAGACCGCACAACGGCACCTTGATATGTGGCTGGAGGCGGAAGCTGCTGTATCGACAGGGCAAAGCTACCAGATCGAGCAGATGATGTTGACCCGCGCCAGCCTGAAACAGATCCGGGAGAGCATCATCTTCTGGGAAAAGAAAGTAGCCGAAGCGGAAGCGGAAGAAAAAGGTCGGGGCAGAAACCGGATCTATCACTTCTCGCCGCATGATGTGTAAGGATGGTGGACTACATGGCAAATTTTCTGGATAAGGCCATCGAGGCATTTTCGCCCGGCATGGCCTACCGCCGCGCCGTGGCACGCTCTGCGCTGTCTGTCATGAACAACGGCACAGGCTACGGGAACTACGGCGCAAGCCGCATTTCCCGCGCTATGCGCAGCTGGCACGTTGGCGGTGGCAGCGCAAAAGAGGACATCGAGGATAATCTTGATATTCTGCGCAAACGGAGCCGCGACGCTTACATGGGCATCCCTCTGGCAACGGGTGCCATCAAGACCCTGCGCACCAATGTGGTGGGCAGCGGCCTTGTGCCGACCCCGCAGGTGGATGCGGACTATCTGCATTTGAACGAGGAACAAGCGGACAGATTGCAGGCGCAGATCTCCCGCGAGTTTGAACTTTGGGCGGACAGCACCCTTTGCGATGCTGCTGGCATGGATAACTTCTGGCGGTTGCAGACGCTGGCATTCACCAGTTTCCTGATGAACGGCGATGCGTTTGCGGCGGTACAGTTCAGCGAACATCCGCACTGGCCGTATGCTCTGCGGCTGCGCCTGATCGAAGCAGACCTGATTTGCAGCCCTGACCGGACGGACATAATGGCACCCTGCAAGATAGACGGGCATGATGTGTTCGAGATCGTGCAGGGCGTGGAAACGAACCGGGACGGCGCGGTGGTGGCGTACTGGATAGCAAGTCGGCATCCGCTGGCTTACGACAGCACGGTGCCGCTGACATGGACGCGGGTGGAAGCCCGCGACCCCGAAACGGGAGAACCGAACATTCTGTGCGTCACACAGAGGGAGCGTGCCGGGCAGCGGCGCGGCGTGCCCTTGCTGGCCCCGGTGCTGCCCACGCTGAAACAGATGGGCAGATACACAGAAGCAGAGCTGGCGGCGGCAATCGTGGCGTCGTCCATCACGCTGTTTATCAAGCATGACAACCCAACCAGCCAAGCACCGTTCGGCGAGGAACCGGCAGATAAGGCGGAGGACCCGAACACCCCGCCCGATGAACTGGGCATCGACCTTGCGCCGAGCGCGGTGTTCGACCTTGCACCGGGAGAGAGCACGGATACGTTCGACCCGAAGCACCCGACCACGACCTATGACGGCTTCATGTCGGCCATGTCCAATCAGGTAGCGACCGGCGTAGAGATCCCCAGTGAGGTGCTCTACAAGAAATTCAGTTCCAACTATTCCGCAAGCCGCGGCGCACTGAACGAGTTCTGGCGCACCTGCGGCGTGCTGCGGGATAGTTTTGCAGCGGACTTCTGCCAGCCGGCCTACGAGAAATGGTTTGCCGAAGCGGTAGCCCGTGGGCGCATCAATGCACCTGGCTTCTTTGATGACCCGGCTGTAGCGAAAGCCTACATGGGCTGTACATGGAACGGCCCTGCACGCACCAATCTGGACGCCAAGAAAGAGATCGAGGCAGCGATTCTGCGTGTTCAGCAGGGTATCAGCACCAATGAGCAGGAAACTGCCCAGATGACCGGCGGGAACTGGCGGGCAAACATGAGGCAGCGCAAAAGCGAAATGGAAAAAATGAAGGAGGTAGGGCTAAATGAGCAAACCCAATTCCCAGACGAACCAAAAGATGACGAATGATAAGTTCTGGCAGTTCCGCAATCTGGCCGACGATGACCAGAAGGCGGAACTGCTGCTTTACGGCGATATTTCCGAGCGCAGCTGGTGGGAGGATGCCGCGACCCCGAAACGGTTTGCGGATGACCTCGCCGCCCTGGGCGACGTGAAGGAGATCACTGTGTACATCAACTCCGGCGGTGGTGATGTTTTTGCGGCGCAGGCAATCGGCAATATGCTGGAACGCAATGCAGCCACCGTGACCGCCCACATCGACGGCCTGTGCGCCAGCGCAGCAACTATTGTTGCCTGCCATGCAGACAAGGTGGTGGCAGCGGCAGACGGCAGCTACATGGTGCATCCGGTCAGCATGGGCGTCTGCGATTATCTGACCGCAGAGGATCTCAACAACTGCCTGAAGGCGCTGGAAACCATCCGCAGCAGCATCGTCACTCTGTACGCCAAGAAGTCCGGCAAGACCGAGGACGAATGCGCCAAGTGGATGGATGAAACGAACTGGTGGACGGCAACGGAAGCCAAGGAGAAAGGCTTTGTGGACGAGGTGGACGAAGCGAATGATTCTGTTGTGGAGAACCGCAACGGCATCCTGTTCGTCAACAGCATCAGCATGAACACCCCGTTCAACAAGGCACCGAACTTTGTCAGAAGCCGGGTAGTGGATAAGACCGCGGCCCAGCCTGAAAATACACCCCCGGCGGATCAGCCGGGGAACAAAACCCATGGGGAGGTAACACACATGGACATTAAGGACATCAAGACCGTGGATGATCTCCGCAAGGCGTGCCCGGATATGGTAGCCAAGATCGAGACCGAGGCTATCAATGCCGAGCGCACCCGCATTCAGGAGATCGAGAACGCCACCCTGCCCGGCGCAGAGGATGAAGCAAATGAGGCGAAGTTTGTGAAGCCCATTGATTCCGCATCCTTTGCAAAGGCTGTCATTGCCAGCATGAAGGCAAAGCAGCAGAAGCAGAGCAAGGACTATCTGGATAAGGCGAAGGCCAACGCCCAGACTTCCGGCGCGAACAACATCACCAATCCGCCGCCCGCTGACCCGGATCCGAAGGACGCGGAAGCAAACGTATTCCTGGCCGCGATCCGCAAGGCAAACGGTGTGAAGTAAGGAGGAAAGAACCATGAGCATGGATCTTGCAAGAAAAGATTTCAGCACCGCGCCGAAGTATTTCATTGCTGGCGTGGACATTGGTATCGCAAAGGCAACCAAGACCGCAAGCGAAGCTGTGGAGGCACACACCCCCGTGCTGATCGCAGATGGCAAGGTGAAGCCTATTGCGGCACCTGCAAGTGCGGGCACGGCAGTCCTGACCGGTCTGTATGGCATTACCGCAGACAGCGCAGACGCAAACAAGGAGGTGCCGGTCTACCTGACCGGCGAGTTCTTTGCTGACGGTCTGGTGCTGCCCAATAACGTGAGCGTGGATGACGTTGAAGTTCCTCTGCGCAATCTGGGCATTTTCCTGAAGTGATAGGAGGAAACAAGTATGGCAAACGAGATCAATATTTATGAGCCGCGGTATCTGGCCGAGGTTGTGCGCACCGCACCCCCGATCCGCACCTTCCTGCGTGATCGCTTCTTCTCCAAGGTGAAAACGTTCCCCACCAAGGACGTTGACATTGATATTGTCAAGGGCAACCGCAAGATGGCTGCTTTCGTTCACCCGATGGTCGGCGGCGAAATTGTGCAGAGTGAGGGCTATGAAACTAAGTCCTATGCACCGCCGCTTATCAACCCGGTAACTGTCACCACCGCAGATCAGTTCCTGCAGCGCCTGCCCGGCGAGGACATCTACTCCGGCCGTACCCCTGCTGACCGCGCAGCTGAAAAGCTGGCCGAGGAGTATAACAAGCTGAACGATATGACCACCCGCCGCGAAGAGTGGATGGCGGCTCAGGTACTTACCACCGGCCAGCTGAAAGTTAAGGGCAAGGGCGTGGATGAAGTCATCGACTTTGGCTTTACCAACAAGATCAATCTGGATGGGACGAAGCAGTGGGGCAAGTCCGCTGCGGATCCCTGGGGCAACCTGTGTGACTGGAAGAAGCTGGTGAACCGCAACGGCTTTGCAAACGCGGATATGGTCATTATGGGCAAGCAGGCCGCAAACCTCTTTATGGCTGACGGAAAGATTCTGGATCTGATGGACAAGCGCCGCTTTGACATCGGCGCTATGGCACCCAAGGAACTGGAAGGCGGCCTGAACTACTACGGCCACCTGAACCTGCCTGGCGTGGACATCTACGGCTATGACGAGGTGTATCTGGATGATACCGACAACACCACCAAGCCCCTGATCCCGGACAATGTGGTTGTGATGATCCCCAGCACCGCAAACTTCATGCGTGCTTATGGTCTGTGCACCTATCTGGACGATGATAAGAAATGGCACACTGCCGAAACCGCACGTCTGCTGCGTGACTATGTGGAACATCGCCCTGACCGCCATTTCCTGGAGCTGCAGACCCACCCGCTGCTGATCCCCGACAAGGTGGACAGCTGGCTGGTTGCTACTGTCTGCTGATACGGAGGAACGCACCATGCTGGACGTTGACCAGAACTACGGCACACCGGACACTCCGAAGCCGTTTCCTACGTTCAAAGACTACGTTGCGCAGGATGTGCAGAACGTGATCTTCAACCCAAACGAGTTTGCAGAAGAACGGTACATAGATGATAAGTTGATGCTCTGCATCACGCAGCACCCCGGCGTACTTGAACGCCCGGCGCACTGGGAAGGCGGAGCAAAGCAGTCCTTTGACCAGGGTATGTACAAGGCTGACCTGCTGCTTTTCGTGAAGCAGAAGGACTACGGCCCGATGCCGAAGAGCGGCAAGCAGATCACCTTGGACAAGAAACGGATCTACAACATCAAATCCTGCTCTCTGAAAGCGGGTATGTATCGCATGGAACTGGAAAGGGTGAGGTAAGTTGGCATACTTCCATACCAACTATGACGCTTCCAACCTGACGGTCTCCGTTGATGACGCGGAAGTGACCCGCGCTCTTGGCGTACTGGGAAACAAAACCCCGGCGGCGTTGAAGGTGGCCGTAAATACCACGGCGCGGCAGACGCGCAAGCTGATGCTGACCGAAGTGAAGAAGCGATACGACCTGAACGCAGCCGGTAGACGCATGATCGAAGATCTGCGCCAGCGACAGAAGGCCACCAACCGGCGGCCTACCGCTATCCTTGCTATTATGAAGAACGACCCCGGCGCATTCCGGGCAGACCTGGGCTATTTCAGAACCAGCCCCACAAAGCCCTTCATGGGTCCGTCTGTCCGCAATGCGCCGCCCGTTTTTCGGGCGCACGTCCTGAAAGGCAGTCCAATGATTGCTCTGGGCGGCACCAGCGATAAGAGCAAGGGCTTCTTGGTACAGTTCAAGTCGAAGCATATCGGCATGGTACAACGTCAACTCGGAGTACCTGCGGATAAGGACTACACGGAGAGCGGCAAGAAACGCTGGAAACCGAACGAGAAGCTGGCAACACTGTCCAGTCCTTCCGGCTCTGCAATGCACCATACCGTGTGGGAGATGCAGGAGCAGACCGTAGAACAGATGCTGCAGGACAACACCGAACGGCGCGTCCGGCAACTGATCGCCAATGCAAAACGAAAGGGTGTGATCTGATATGGCCGAAAAAATCACCGGCTATACCAGCGAAATGTGCCAGCAGGCCATGATAGACGAACTGAAGGAACTGTTCCGGGACATGAAGTTCACGGGACAGGAAGGCGAAAAATCGCTGAAGATCTTCAAGCAGTTTATCCCGTCCCCGACCGATGATGACGACGATGTGGACACAAATGAATCCAACTTCCCGTGCATTATCGTATCAAGAACGAGCGGCGAGGTGGTGAACGAAAAGGATCCGCAGCTGGTCCTTTTGCAGCTTATCATCTGCTGCTATGACCGGGGAACTGACCGGCAGGGATATGAGGATACGGGAAACATCATCGAAGCCATCATGCAGCACTTCAAGCGGAAGCCTGTTTTTGGCGAGGCTTTCAAAGTGGGATACCCCCGCAAATGGGAACTTTCGGATGATGACATGGACTTCTACTACTGGGGCATAATCAATACGATTTGCGAAACGCCCAACACCCTGAAAAACGAAGAAGTGGAGGCTTTGATATGAGCACCGAAAAGAAAACTGAGGTCGTAAAGGAAGCGCAGCCTGCGGCGAAAGTTGCTGGCGCTGTGGCATACTGTGGACCGACCGTCAAGGGCATTGCCCCGCAGTACACTGTATTCGTGGATGGTATGCCCGAAAAGCTGAACGAGAAGGTGGAGCAGGTGCCGTTCCTGAAGGCGCTGATCGTTCCGCTGGACAAGCTCGCAGAAATGCGCGTGAAGATCGAACAGGACGGCACCAGAGAGAACATTCTCTACAAGAAGGCCGCCGACCTGATGAAGTAAGGAGGATATGACAAATGGCTATTTCTCATGGTTTTAACAAAACCGAGGCCGCGACCAGCGTTTCTGCGCCGGTATCGGTCAACTCTGGCCTTCAGGTCATCGTGGGCACCGCCCCGGTCAACCTGCTGGCCGATCCCGCAGCAGCAGTAAACACTCCGCTGCTGGCGAATACCTTCAAGGAGGCAGCCGCCGCAGTTGGCTACTCTGACGATTTCGCAAAGTATACCCTGTGCGATGCAATCAGCGCCAGCTTTCAGGTGATGGGCGTTGCTCCCGTCGTCGTGATTAACGTTCTGGACCCTGCAAAGCACACCACGGAGATGAAAACCAAGAGCGTGCAGGTGAACGATGGCGTTGCCGAGATCGAGGAAACCGGCATCCTGCTGGGCACTCTGGTGGTGAAGAAGGAAACCACTGCACTGGTGGCGAACGAGGACTACACCGCCAGCTTCAACGATGACGGCACCGTGAACATTGCGCTGGTCACCGGCGGCAAGGGCGATGGTGCTACCACACTGACTGTGACCGGCTCTATTCTGAATCCTACCAAGGTGACGGCGGCCGACATTGTTGGCGGCGTGAACGCTTCCACCGGCGCGGAAACCGGTCTGGAAGTCGTGCGTCAGGTGTTCCCGAAGCTGGGCATGGTGCCCGGCATCATTCTGGCACCTCGCTTCTCCAAGGATCCTCTGGTGTGCGCTGCCATGCAGGCTAAGTGCCGCAAGATCAATGGCGTATTCGATGCGGTCTGCTACATCGACATCGACAGCAGCGCAACCGGTGCAAAGAAGTATACCGATGTGGCCGGGCAGAAAGTGAAGCAGGGCGCTACCTCCCGCGAGGCATACGCCCTGTGGCTGTACGGCAAGATCGGCACCGCAGTTTACAGCGGCAGCGCTCTGGCGGCGGCGGCCACCGTGTACAACGACAGTCTGTACAACGACTGCCCGAACGCCAGCCCGTCCAACGTGAGTGTGCCCATCTCCGCAGCCTGTCTGGAAGATGGCACGGAAGTGCTGATGGATCAGGAGCAGGGCAACGTTCTGAATGAGCAGGGCGTGGCAACCTTCATCCGCTCCGGCGACTTTGTGGTTTGGGGCAATGAGACCTGCTGCTACCCGAAGAACACCGACCCGAAGGACGCTTTCCTCTGCGTCCGCCGCTTCTTCAACCACACCTGGACGCAGTTTGTTCTGAGCAATCAGAGCAAGCTGGACAAGCCCATGAACAAGAAGCGCCTGCAGTCCATCATCGACAGCGAGAACATGAAGGGTAGCGTGTACGTCTCTACCGAGGTTTGCGCCAGCTACAGCATGAAGGCAGACCCTGACCGGAACACTGCCGCAGAGCTGGTGGCAGGTCATTACAGCTTCTACCAGTATTGCACTCCTTTCCCGCCGTTCAAGCAGATCAACAACACCATGGAGTATGAGGCGGGCGCACTGGCTTCTGCCCTGTCTCTGTAAGGAGGATGAACTATGGCTCTGAATATTTCCAGTGATCTGGTTCCCCAGGTCATCAATGACTACAACGCCTACACCGAGGATGATCTTCTGATCGGTCTGGCAGATGAAGTTACCCTGCCCAAGATCAAGAACAAGACCACGACCGTGAACGGCATGGGCATTGCGGGTGATGTGGATTCTCCCGTCCCCGGCCAGTTTGAATCCATGGAGGCTACGCTGAACTGGAACACCATGTACAGCTACGCCACCAAGATGATGAACCCCAACAAGAATATCCAGATCACCCTGCGTGCTGCTATGCAGAACGACAACAAGAACGGCGGCTACACCTACAAGGGTCTGCGCGTTGTTCTGGGCGGCCGCCCCAAGGAGCTGGATCCCGGCAAGCTGAAGCGCGCTGACACCATGAGCAGCACCACCACGCTGGAAGTGAACCGCTATCTGATGGAGGTTGACGGCCAGACTGTCATCGACATTGACAAGTTTGCGGGCCGCTACTATGTGGATGGCGAGGATATGCGTGCTGAGATCAACGCTCTGATCTAAAGCCCGATACATGATGAAGTCAGCCGTCCCAAGGGTGGGGCGGCTGATTCTTTTTAACGCGAAAGGAAACAACGATGGAGAATATCGTGAAGTTCGACAAGCCCTACAAGTTTGAGGGCAAGGAGTACGACAGTCTGGATCTGTCCAGCATGGCGAAGATGACCGTGCAGGATCTTGTTGATGTGCAGAAGAAACTTTCCGGCGAACTGGCTTCTCTGGCCGCAATGGAGGCTACCACCTCTTTCGCGCAGGAGATGGCCGTCAAGGCCACCGGCAAGCCTGTGGAGTTTTTCAAACTCATGCCCCGTGGCAAGATCAAACTGGTACAGACCGCAGTGCTGAACGCGATGGACAGCAGCCAGAAGGCCGATGAAGTCAAGGCGCAGCTGAAATCTCATGCCTTGAAATTCGCCACGCCCTACACCTACGAGGGCGACGAGAAGAACGAACTGAAAGGCCAGACCTTTGAAGGCATCGACCTGTCCGGCGTGGGCGAACTGAACACCATGAGCGAATCGACGGCGGAAAACCGTCTGGTGGCTGCTGGTTTTAACCCGGTGAACACTGGCCGCAATTACCTGTACTGCTGCATCATCGCCAGCATGGGCACCGGCTATCCGGTGGATTTCTTTGCTGGTCTGCCGCTGTGCGAGGCGGTAAAGCTGCGCGATGCTGTGGACGCTGATTTTTTCGGGTAAAGGGCGGGGCGAAAGGACTTAGGAAAGCGGCTATCCAGCTGTCCATTGCCACGCACTCCAACATGACCGATTTGCTACACCTGCCACGGCGGGAACTGGTAAATCTGTGTAACGAGGTGTCGGACGTATGGCGGGAAATGGAGCATTAGATCTTAGCATCCGCATCATGGGCAAAGTGGATCCATCCCTGACGAAAACGATAAGTCAGGTGAAGGGTCTGACTGGTTCGTTGGCGGGAGAGATGCGAGGCGTAAACTCCTTGGCATCCACGGTCACAAATGTGCTGGGTGTGGTCGGCAAAGCTGGTCTTGCGCTTGGTGCAACGCTGACGGGTGCTGTTGCCGCAGGCATTCAGAAAACCACAAACGAGGCTGTAAAGCTGGAAGCACAGATGGCACCGGTCATGCGTTATGTGGACGGACTTGCAGACAGTTCGGGAAAAGCGTCCGATCAGATGTCCGAAAACGGAAAGACCTATGCGCAAAACTATGCTGACATGGAGAACTACATCCAGCGGCTTAGCATGGAGATTCCGAGAACCACGGAACAACTTTCCACCATGAGCGCGGCTCTGGGCCAGTCTGGTAAGGACGTTGACGAACAGACTACAAGCGGCATCCTGCGCGACACGGCTGTGGCTGCTACGGCTATGGATCTGGAGGATCAGACAGCCGGTGACTATATGGCCAAGTGGGAGGTTTCGTTCACAAAAAAGGACGAGAACGGCAACAAGGTCAATTACAGCCACGATGACGTTATGCGCCTGATGAACCAGATCAACTATCTGGGCGCAAACAATGCGACGACCGCCGCAGAAATTGCGTCCAGTGTGAACAAATCGGCTTCTGTTGGTCAGCTGGCTGGTGTGGATCCATCAACCACGGCGGCCATTGCTACGGCAATGCAGGCTACCGGCGTTGACACGGAACGCACGGGCACTACGATTTCCAGAATCTATACCAATATCTCAAAGGGCGACAGCGCAACAAAAGCCCAAAAGGAGATGTGGGCAGAACTGGGATTCTCGGCAACTGGCGTTGCGAAGTCGATGCAGGAGGACGGAACTGGAACGCTGCAGAAGGTCTTTGCGGCCATCAATCAGCTGCCGGACGAAAAGAAGCTGGCCACACTGAACGTTCTGTTCAACCAGTGGGCGGTGGAAGGCGCAGCAAAGGTTACGAACAATCTTGACCTGCTGGAAAAAACACTCTCCGAAGTGAGCGATGCAAACTACGACGCCTACAAAAACAGTATGGAACGCGAGTTTGCCATCAACAGCGGGACGCAGGAAAGCCTTGGCATCATGCGCACCAATGCCAGAACGGTGCTGATGCAGGACGTTGGCGAGGCTTTCTTGCCCGCCCAAAAGGAATTGACCCGGATCCAGCTGGACTTCTACAAAGAGATCGACGAAAGTCTGCCGGACTTGTCCAATCTGGTAACGTCGGTGCTGCCGCTGCTGCGCAATGCAGTAAACGGAATCGGGGACGCCGCAAAGGCGGCGCTGCCGTGGATACAGAAAGGCATCGACTACACAGCGGAGCACGGGCAGGAAGTGGCGGGAGCCATTACGGCCATTGCTGCAGCGCTGGGAGCCATGAGCCTTGCGCCAGCGGCATACAGTGCCGGGAGCACACTACTGTCCACGGTGGGCAACATCGTGATCGGAGGAAAGCCGAGCGGAGCACCCGGCGGAACGTTTGGCGGCATCACGGTCAGAAACCTGCTGGGCGCATTGACCCCCACAAGCCTGATCCAGAACACGGTGAGCGGCGCGGCGTTTGCTGGGTCGAATGCCGGAATGTTCGCGGAAAACGCAAAGTACGGTGCACAGATGGCTGGCATTGGAACACAGCAGCCCACAACGCGCCTGGGCAAGATCGGGCAGACGCTGGACGGCGCTGGTGTGGGTATATGGGCAACGATGAAAAACTTCAAGGGACTGCGCAGCGGAACCAAGAAGGGACAGACCGGCTTTGTAAATGACGTTCTGGAAGCCAGCACGAGCGGCGGCGTACTTGGATTGCTGAAAAACTCCGGTCCCGGAAAGTACGTCACGGGCGTAGGCAACGCTATAAGCGCACTGGGCAACACGGCCATCGGTAGCGGATTCGTAAAGGCGGGCGGTGTTGCAAAGCAGATCCTTTCCGGCATAGCGGGACCGCAGGGCATCAACTTCCCCGGCATCTTTGCCGGCATGAAGTCCTTTGGCGGAGCAACCTTGTCTACGATGGGCGGACTTGGAAAGTCTGCGCTCGGAAACATCGGGAAGGCCGGAGTGGGGATCCTCGCAAAAACGGGCATCGTACAGCCAGGCAGAGGTAGAGCGCTCTGGCGTATGGCAACCAGCACGGTTGGCATGAACGGACAGGACGCTCTTGCACAGATGGGGTACATCTTTAGCCAAACGAAAGGCCCCGCAATTTTGGCGAATGCCAAAAACAAGGTGGTCGGCGGCGCAACAAAGCTGGCAGACGGTGCGATCGGCACAGTCAAAAACGTTGGTCAGTTCGCTGGCGCGGGGTTGAACGTGCTGGGTTCTACCGTTGGCCCGGTGGCCGCGAAGCTGGGCGGTGGCTTTATGTCGCTGCTTGGTATGTTCGGCCCGGCCATTACAAGTCTGGGCACGATGGTCGCCGTGGTTTCCCTGCTGGGAGACCACTTTGAGGATGTCCGCAACATTGTCGGCATGGTATTTGGCGAAGGCGGCCTTGCCGTGTTCGACAAGTTTACCGGCAAGATCGCGGGTATCGGAGATCTGGCGAAACAGGTGTTCGGACAACTCTCTACCCCGGAGGGTTTGCAGAACATCCAGGAGAAGCTATCCGGTTTCAACATCGGAGGGCTGAACCTGGGCGATGTGTTTGGCGCAATGACCCCGGCTATCCAGACAGTCATGCCGCTGGTCCAGTCCTTTGCCGGTGTGTTCTCCCAGATCGTGGATCTGGGCGTGAACCACATCAAGCCGGTGCTGACGGAGATATTCGGGTTTGTCATCAATGAGGGCATCCCGGCGGTCATGCCGCTGCTGTCCACGGTGGTAAGTCTGGTGGGCACCACGCTGGTCAATGCCATCAAGGTGGCCGTGGACATTGTGGGCAAGGTGCTGCCGGTGGTGGAGCCGGTGATCTTGGGCGTCATTGGATTTTTGAAGCAGGTGGCGACCGTCGGCGTGAAAGCAGTCAACTTCATCATCGGAGCACTGAACAAGATCCAGCTTAAAATCCCGGAAACGCTGTTCGGCATCCCCGTCCCGGTCATCGGCGGAAAGTCTTTCGGTTTCAACCTCTCGCCCGTGTCCGTCCCGGCGTTTGCCAACGGCGGCATGACGAAGGGGCCGTCCATCGCTGGTGAAGCTGGCACAGAAGCGGTCATCAGCTTCCGGCGCGGCGTCCGGGAGAAGAACGTGGATACATGGCTGACGGCTGGCAAGATGCTGGGCGTTGGTCTGGGCGACCTGCTGGAACTGCCCGGCAGCAAGCCGAAGATGTTTGCCGATGGCGGCTTTACGGACGAAGGCACCAACCTGATCGACTTCCGCAAGGCACAGCGGCAGCAGCGGTTTAACCAGATCGCACAGAGCGTTGGCACTATGTTCCCGTCCGTTGCGGCGGGCATGGTGCTGGGTTCTGACGCTGGTGTGGCGTTCAGCCGCGTCACGGAGTTTGCCAACTATGCCGTGGATGGCTTGGAAGCACTGGCTGCTACGCAGGCTCCTGCCGTGACGGACGACCAGAGCAAGATCGTCCAGAACGTGAATACCGGAATCGGCAAGGTGGTCACTGGTGCCCAGACCATCCTTGCAAACGAAAATGCTCAGAAGGTCATCCAGTTCATCCGGGGAGCGGACGTAGAGAAGGCACAGCTTGAATATGCCGCAAACCCAGACCACTACGATCTGAGCAACGTAGACTTCTTCCCGACAGTCTACGGCACGGGCGCGACGGAGCAGGATCTTTCCATGCTGGCAGACCTGCAGTCGTCCCGGCAGAACGTGGTGGAACTGCCGTCCATCGGCGGCGGTGGCACCTCTGGCGGAAACTCCGGCGGCTCTGGCGGAGGCGGGAGCGCAAGCTACCAGCGCACCTACACCAGCAGCTCCGGCAACAACTACGTCTATGCGCCGAACTTCACGGTCTATGGCGGCATGAGCGCGGACGAACTCCGCGAACTGCTGGATGAAGGCTATGAGAAGTTCTGCGAGTACATGGAGCAGTACGAACATGAAACGAGGCGCAAGAACTATGGCACTTGATTACACAACGAAGTCCGGCGACACATGGGACATGATTGCGCTGAACGTGTACGGAAGTGAGCTGAAAGCCGACTGGCTGATGCAGAACAATCCTGAACTGATCCACATCGTCCGGTTCGATTCCGGCACTGTGCTGTCAACGCCTGAACTGCCTGAAGAAAAGAGCGGCGACCTGCCGCCCTGGAAAGCAGGTGCGTGATGGTGCTGACAGCAGTGAGACCCAAAGGCCGCGAGGCGGCGATCCGGCTGAAATACGAAAAAACCGATATTACAGCCCGGATCGAGAATGATGTGGAGAGTTTCCATTACACGGATGTGGCTGCATCCCAGAGCGACAGCATGAGCATTACCATCAACGCCCGCGACAGCAAGTGGAAGAACGCATGGATGCCGGAGAAGGGCGTAAAGCTCTATCCGACCATTGTGGTCAAAAACTGGGGAATCGGCGGTATCGGCAACTACAACCGCGATTACAGCGCAGAGTGCGGCGCGTTCGTGCTGGATGACCTCGATTTTTCCGGCGCACCGGACACGCTGACCATGGGCGGCGTGGCGAAGCCGAACGACAGCAGCTTCAGCGAACGCAATCGCACATTCACATGGAAGAAAACCAGCGTGAAGAAAATTGCAGAAGCCATTGCCGGACGGTACAAGCTGGAACTGAAGTTTGAAGGTGACGACCACGATATTGATGCAAAGGAACAGGACGCTACGGACAGTGCGTTCCTGCAAGACCTGTGCAAAGATTACGGTCTGGTCATCAAGGTCTATGCGTCGAAACTGTGGGTGTATGACCGGGAAAAGTACAAGGAAAAAGCGGCGGCCTGGACGGTATACGAAGAGGCGCAGCCACTGAATCCGAATGCCCTGTGCATCGAACCGGGCAGTTTTAAGTGGAATACCAAACTGACAGGGACATACACGGGCGGCGTGTACACCTACACCAACAAAAAGAAAAAGATCAACATCAATGTCAAGGTGGGCACGGAAGAACGTCAGCTCAAACTCACCAGTAAGGTGAACAGTGAAGCAGATGCGAAGGCAAAACTGGTGGCAGCTATCAAGAACGCCAACCATGGCGCAACGACCATCAGCTTCACGATTCCGGGATACCCGGCGGGCGCGTCGGCGCAGTGCATCAATCTGGTGGGCTACGGCAAAATGGCGGGGAAATACTTCATCGACGAGATGGAGCACACCTTCTCGCCGTCCGGCGGTTACAAAACGCAGGTCAAGGCCAGCAAAGTGGAAAAGGGGGATTTCACATGAGCAGCGAAGTGCGGCTTGGAAATGTAAGCTCCATTGACTACGAAAATGGTCTGTGTGAAGTGACGTACCCTGACCGGGACGATACCGTGACGGAAATGGTGCCGATGCTCTCAAACCGGGAATATCGGATGCCGGAAGTGGACGATCTGGTGGTGGTGCTGCATCCGGGCGACAGCCCGGAGGACGCTGTGATCCTGGGCACGATCTGGAACGAGAAGATAAAACCTGCCGAGGGCAGGGAGAAAGTATTCCGAAAAGAATACTGCAACGAGGATGGAAAGGCGTACCGGCAGTTCGATGCAAACGCAAAGGAGCTGCTGGACTTTGTGGACGGGAAGAAGATCCTGAAAGCCAAGAGCCTGGAAATCAAGGTCGGCAGCGCTACAGTGACCATCAGCGAAAGCGGAAGCGTGAAGGTGGATTCCCCGGCGGGTATCGAGGTCAAAGCGTCCGGCGAGTTGAAGCTGAGCGCAACGACACTGACGGCCAGCGCGGCCACGGTGAATATCACGGGCGGCGGCGGGGATGTGACAGTTTCCGGGAAGTCGCTCGTGAAGCACACGCACACCGGCAACCTCGGAAAACCGACTACTACGCCGGTGTAAGGAGGCGCAGGAATGTATGTAGGAGTTTTTGGCGATGTGATCTTTTCCGTAGGCCATCTGCGGACGCTCACCCCGTCCAACTTCAAAGGGAAAATCGGTGCGAACTGGGCCGAGCATGAAGTGCTGAAAGGCAAAGCAAAGCCGGAGTTCCTTAACCCAAAGCTGCGGGAATACACATTCGACATTCTGCTTGATTCCAGCCTTGGCGTAAATCCAAGCAGGATGAAGAATCGGCTGGCAGAAATGGTGGAAAGCGGAGAACTGCATTACCTGATTATCGGGTTTGCGCCGGTTTCCAAGAACCGCTTCCGCGTGACCGATGTAAGCGAAGCTTGGAACGTTGTGCTGAAACATGGACTGCTGACGCAGTGCATGGTGAGCCTGACCGTAAAGGAGTACACATGATCGACATAAGCAGTACGATGCTTGAACTGTCCAACGACAGAGCAACGCAGGAAGAAGTGCAGGACGTTGCACGCTGCCTCCGTACACTGTACTGCACTCCCGTGGGAAGCCTGGAAGGGAACCGGCTGCTTGGAATAGATCCGAGCGTGTTCCTGGACAAGCCGCTTGCGGTGGCAAAGGGCCTGTATGTGGCAGAGGTGACGGAGAAAACCGCCAGCTTTGAGCCGCGGGCGCGAGTGGTGCGTGTGGACTGGGTAGAAAGCGATGCACTGCACGGAGTAGTAACCCCGAAGGTGGTGTACGAACTTGTCTAAAATCGCAGAGTTTGAGAACATCCCCGACATTGATATTGATGGCGGGGAAACCCTGGAAGAAGCAATCGCAGATTGCAGGGCCTTGTTTGAAAAATACAACAAGGAAATGTATGACGGATCGGTGTCGCTGGCCCAGTGCGCAGAAGCCCGCATGGTGCTGCTGGTGCTGGCACACCGTTCCCACCACACAATAGAGTTCAGCACGGCTTGTCTGAAAGCAGAACTGCTCCCGACAAGCACCGGGCCGAACCTGGATAATCTGGCCCCTATGGTGGGCGTGGAACGCATGACAGCTGGCAAGGCGACAGCAGTCGTGCGTTTTACTTTATCTGCCGCCAGAGCCAGCGCGACCAGCATCCCGGAGGGCACGCAGGTGCGCACCGGCGAAAAGCAGTATTTCAAGACCACGAAATATGCGGAGATCCCGGCGGGGCAGCTGTCGGCTGACGTTGAGGTTGTGGCAGATGAAGCAGGCAGCGGGAGTGACGGAATCCTTGTTGGCGAGATCAACACGCTGGTGGACCCTATCCCCTATGTGGCTTCTGCAAGCAATATCTCTGCCAGCACCGGCGGAACGGACGACGAGGGGGACGATTCGTTCACCCGGCGCATCCATTACGCTCCGTCCATCTTCTCCATTGCCGGTCCGGCGGATGCTTATGAGTATTTCGCGGAAAGCTGGCGCACCGACGTATCCGGCACCAAGATCATCTGTGAGGAAGGGTACACGATCCACATCTACTTCCTGATGGATGGAGGACGGCTGCCGACGGAGGAAGAATGCCGGGGCATGGAGGACTATTTCACCACCGTGAAAAAGCCGATGGGCGATCTGGTGCTCTGCCATGCACCGCAGGAAGTGCCGTATGACATCAACCTCACCTACTACATCGCGTCCAGCAACACCAAGAACGCCGTGACCATTCAGGAGAATGTGAAAAAGGCGGTGCAGGCGTATGAAACATGGCAGAGGAAGATCGGCAGAGACATCGACCCGGCGGAACTTATCATGCGGGTGCGGGAAGCCGGGGCAAAGCGTCCGAAACTGACGGGGCCTGTTGACACCAAAGTGACGGAAACGCAGGTGGCGAAGCTGAACAGCAAGAAGATCACCTACGGAGGTATCGAAGATGACTGATCTGTGGGGAACCGGACTGGTTGAGGGACTACCTCCGACAGTTGCGGATGAACCGTGGGTCCGCATCACGGATAAGGTGTACCGCGAACGGCACCGGCGGGAGATGGAAGTGGCAGAGCTGATCCATATCTACACGCAGATAGATTCACAGCCGGAAGAAATTCTGGATGTGCTGGCCGTGCAGTTCAAGGTGGACTGGTACGATTCCAATTATCCGCTGGAAGCAAAGCGCAGCATCATCAAGACGGCGCTGGAAGTCCGGCGCTACTACGGCACGGACTGGGCGACCCTGAAAGCAATATCCGCAATCTATCCCAGGTCGGAGATAGAACAGTGGTACGACTACGGCGGGACGCCCGGTCATTTCCGCGTGATCTGCTCTGTGGACGGAGCACTCATTCCGGTGAAGCGCCGGGAGATCCGGCGAAGCGTGAACATCTACAAACGAATGACTGCCCATCTGGACAGTCTTTACCTGCAAGTGCAGGCCGGGCTTGAGATAGAATGCGAACTTTCCTCGCTTGTCTACCGGGTGCCCTACGCAAGCGAAACGATGTATGCCGGCACATGGCCGAGAACAACGACCCATGCGGGCATTGCAGACGGAGGGCTTGAAGTAGAAACGGAAGGGAGCGCAAATGCGTTCCGGGTGGAAACGGCGGGCACAATCCCGTACCGGACGACCCATGCCGGAATCGTGGATGCAGATCTGAACGTGGAAACGGAAAGCACCGCAGCGATGATGGAAGCACCCTACACCAGCGAAAACCTGCAGGCGGGCACATGGCCGAAGAGCACGACCAAAGCGGCATTGGGAGAAGCTGACATTACGGTGGAGGCGGAACAGCAGTCTGCCGGGTACAAAGTTGAAACGGCTGGCACTGTCCCGGACAGGACAACGACAGCCGGTATCTACGATACGGATGTGACGGTTGAAACGGAAACGGAGGTGCACAACATGGAAGTAGCGATGGCGGGCACAGAAACCTGTGCCAGCAGCATCCCGGCGGTACTGGATGAACCGGTACTCGATGTGGATGTTGAAGTCACTGTTACAAAGTTCAAGGGCAAGCGCAGCGGTGAAGAACCGCTTGTGCAGTAACGAGACCTGCTAATAAAAGTCAAGTCCTAAAACAAGAAAATTCGCAAACCAACC
>ERZ1026876.484-NODE-484-length-23435-cov-6.516082_pt1 | contig 23435 bp, 22 predicted proteins | sample MGYA00380168_ERZ1026876 | MGnify/ENA primary metagenome ERZ1026876 (study PRJEB33269, sample SAMEA4719804) | human gut metagenome | biome: human-associated habitat; feature: organic feature; material: feces | place: Cameroon | collected 2013-10 ... | reverse complement strand
ATATAGAAATGTATTAAATTGAGGAGATGAATAGAGAATAATGAACACATTACAAAAATACATAAAAATGTTCCGCGAGGACATTCGCAATGCCATGTCATACAGATGCGGATTAGATGAACTAAATAATTTCTTAATGCTGATTGGATTCATTTACATTGTAGTTGCATTATTTAGTCATGACTGGATATTCACTATCATTGGAGCGGTATTTGTGGTATTATCCTATTTGCGTGTATTCTCTAAGAATCTGGAAAAGAGAAAAAAAGAGAATGATGTATATATGCATTACATGGGTGCATTTGTTATATTTACACGGCGGATGCGTTTGGCTGCAAAGATGAAGATTAAGACCATGAGAGATCCAGTGTATGCATATTTTGTATGTAAGAAATGCCATCAGGTAATCCGTGTGCCGAAAGGAAAGAATAAGATCAATATCCGTTGCCCGAAGTGCGACAGTACCTTTGTAAAAAGGACATAATGACTGTATGGATAATAAGACAGAATAACAGCGATAGTTCAGGAGATAAGCAGAGAAAATGGAAGTATATTTTGACAATGCAGCGACAACAAAAATCATTCCGGAAGTCCGGGAAATTATGTTAGAGACAATGGATGTGGAATACGGCAATCCATCCTCTATGCATATTAAGGGCGTTCAGGCGGAAAACTATTTGCGGAATGCCAGAAATACAATTGCAAAACAATTGAAATGTGAATCAAAAGAGATTATTTTTACATCCGGTGGAACGGAATCCAATAATCTGGCTCTGTTAGGTCTTGCATTGGCAAACAAACGTGCAGGAAATCATATTATTACGACAGGAATAGAACATGCTTCGGTGTATAATCCGGTACTGTATTTGCAGGATCTTGGATTTCGGGTTACTTTTTTGAAAGTGGATGCAAGAGGAAAAGTGGACTTGCAGCATTTACGGGAAAGCCTGGATGAAGATACCATTCTGGTCTCAACGATGGCGGTGAACAACGAGATTGGTGCCGTAGAACCGATAGAAGAGATTGCGGCGATCATCAAAGAATATAACGGGGAACATGATAAGAACATCTTATATCATGTGGACGCAATACAAGCCTTTGGAAAACGGATCTTGTATCCAAAACGGATCGGAATTGATGCAATGTCAATGAGTGGACATAAGATTCATGGTCCCAAAGGAAGTGGAGCTTTATTTGTGGACAGCCGGGCAAAGATCAAGCCGGTTCTTTATGGCGGAGGACAGGAAAAAGGATTGCGTTCCGGAACGGAGAATACGGCTGCAATTGCCGGAATGGGCAAAGCAACAGAGATTATGTATAACAGAATAGAAGAGAATAATCATAAAATGCAATTAGTAAAAGATGCATTGATTCAGGGTGCTACACAGATTGAAGGTGTGACAGATAATTCCGGGGAATCTCCGCATATAGCCAGCTTAAGTTTCCGGGGAGTAAGAAGTGAAGTATTATTGCACGCACTAGAAGACAGGGGGATATATGTATCGGCAGGCTCTGCCTGCTCTTCCAACCATCCTGCCATTAGTGGGGTGTTGACAGCGATTGGATTGGATAAGGATCTGTTAGAATCTACTTTACGTTTTAGTTTTTGTGAGTATAATACTGTAGAGGAAGCAGAATATACGGTTAATGTATTGAAAGAATTGTTACCGATGTTAAGAAAGTATACAAGAAAGTGAGATAGAGATGGAATATAAGACATTTTTGATCAAATATGCAGAGATAGGCACAAAGGGAAAGAACCGTTATGTGTTTGAGGATGTATTATGCCAGCAGATTAAAAAGCATGTGGCAAAGTTAGGAGAATTCTCCATTCGGAGAGAGTATGGAAGAATTTTCTTAGAGGCAGAGTCTGCTTACGATTACGAGGATCTGATCTCTGAATTGCAGAAGGTATTCGGTGTAGTCGGCATTTGCCCGATTGTGGTGGAAAGTCAGGTTACATTTGACGCGATCAAAGAAAAAGCGATTGCGTATATGAGAGAGTGCTATGGAGACACAACGCTTACCTTCAAAGTAAATGCAAGACGCAGTAATAAGAAGTTCCCAATGAAATCCATGGAACTCAACAGTGAGATCGGTCATTATTTATTAGAGGAATTTCCGAATCTGTCTGTCGATGTGCACAAACCGGATGTATTGTTGAATATTGAAGTACGGGAGCAGGTGTACCTGTATTCACAGACAATAAAAGGAGCAGGCGGACTTCCGGTTGGAACCAATGGTAAGGCAATGCTGTTATTATCCGGAGGTATTGATTCGCCAGTTGCCGGATATATGATTTCAAAAAGAGGCGTAGAATTAGAGGCAGTATATTTTAACGCGCCACCATATACATCAGAGAGAGCAAAACAAAAAGTGATCGATCTTGCACGGATCGTAGCCGGATATTCCGGAACAATACGGCTTCACATTGTGAACTTTACAGATATTCAGCTTGCAATCTATGAGAAATGCCCGCATGAAGAATTAACGATCATTATGCGCCGCTATATGATGAAGATTGCGGAGCATATTGCAAAGGATAATAATTGTCAGGCGTTGATCACCGGAGAAAGTATCGGACAGGTTGCATCGCAGACAATGCATAGTCTGGCATGTACGAATGAAGTGTGTACCATGCCGGTATTCCGTCCATGTATCGGAATGGATAAACAGGAGATTGTAGACATATCAGAACAGATTGATACTTATGAGACTTCAATTCTTCCGTATGAGGATTGCTGTACGATCTTTGTAGCCAAACATCCGGTTACCAAGCCGATATTGGAGATTATTAAGAAGTCTGAGGAGAAGCTTTCGGATGTGATCGATTCGTTATTAGAGGAAGCGTATGCATCTATCGAAGTGGTAGAAGCCAATATTGAAGATCTTGTAAAGGCATAAGAGAATAGAGGGAAATAAAAAAAGAGGGTGTTTCGGAATTGCCCGAACACCCTCTGACTTGTTTGATTCAGTTGAATATTAGATAATGTATGGCTCTAAGGCTTTCATGATCTCTGAATCGTCGCCTTCTGCATGGATATTCAAGTCGATTGGCTGTGAAATATCCAAACTGAAAATGCCCATGATGGACTTCGCATCAATCACATATCTGCCGGAAACAAGATCGAATTCGGCATCAAACTTAGCGATGTCGTTCACAAAGCTTTTTACTTTATCAATTGAATTCAAAGAGATTTTAACTGATTTCATAGTGAATCCTCCTAGATAATTATTATGTCTTTGACATGTCTAGTATTATGATAACTTTTTAAATAGTAAAAGTCAATACGAAAAATATATAGTTTGTGTAAAGGATAGAATAAAAGAATATGAATAAAAATGAAGAACAGATGAGACCGTTAACAGCTTCTATCATCAATCTTGGCTGCAAAGTAAACAAGTATGAAGCGGATGCCATGAAAGATAAATTGATGGCTGCCGGAATGGTGGTTGTGGAACCGGATGATATTGCCGATATCTATATTGTGAATACCTGTTCCGTTACCAATATGGCACAGAAGAAATCCAGACAGATGCTACGACGTGCTAAGAAGTGGAATCCGGAAGCGATCATCATTGCCGCAGGTTGTTATGTGAATGCAGAACATGATACATTGAAAAATGAGGAATTTGTGGATATCGTTGTAGGGAACAACTGCAAAAAAGATATTGTAGAGGTGATACAGGAATATCTGAAGAATTCCGCTCGCGGAGATAATTATATTGAGATTGGGAAGACACACGAATACGAAGAGATGGGAAGACTGAATGCAGCACATTTGGATCACCAGCGGGCGTATGTTAAGATTCAGGACGGATGCAACCAGTTTTGTTCTTATTGTATCATTCCGTATACAAGAGGAAGGGTGCGAAGCAGAGACCCGGAGCGCATTTTAGATGAGATACAGGAACTGGCACAGACCGGAGTAAAGGAATTTGTTCTGACCGGGATTCACATTTCCTCCTATGGGGTTGATTTTACGGAACAGGATATGGATTTGGGAGATCTGATCGAACGGATCGGTGAGATTCCGGAAGTGGAACGGATCCGGATCGGTTCATTAGAACCAAGAATTGTTACTGCGGAATTCATTCAGAAAGTATCCAAAAGTGGTAAGCTTTGTCCGCATTTTCACTTGTCTTTGCAGAGTGCATGCAATGAAACTTTGAAACGGATGAACCGGAAATATACGATCGAAGAATTTATGGAAAAGTGTCAGTTGCTGCGGGATTGTTTTGAACAGCCTGCTATCACAACGGATGTCATTGTGGGATTTCCGGGTGAAACGGAAGAGGAATTTGCCGTAACGGTGGAGAATCTGAAACAACTGCAATTATATGAGATCCATGTTTTTAAGTATTCACCAAGATCCGGAACGGTTGCGGAGAAGATGCCGGATCAGATTCCGGAAGAAAAAAAGCATGCGAGAAGTGAAGGATTACTGACCCTTACCCAGAAACAGAAAGAAGAATACGAACAAAGTCTGAAAGGGTTGGAAGATGAAGTGCTGATTGAGGAAAAAGCAGAGAATTCGGAGGATTGTTATACCGGACATACCACAAGATATGTCAGAGTATATGTACATTCCAAAGATAATCCGGTCAATCAGATTGTAAAGTATAGATATTAAAACTTGCAACTTTTGCAAAAGTATATTATCATATAGGTATCGAGATAAGGACGTGATGGTTATGAATAATCAGAATACATTTAATACACAATTTGTCGAAGTGGTAAAAGATAATAATCTGCCGGTGTCAGACATTCTTGCACAGGTATATACGGCATTGTCTGAGAAAGGCTACAATCCGGTGAGCCAGATTGTAGGATATGTGATCAGTGGAGATCCTACTTACATTACAAGTTATAAGAATGCAAGAAGTTTAATTATGAAGGCAGAGAGAGATGAGATTATCGAAGTTCTGTTGGAGAATTATATTGAGACAAGATTGAAGTGATCTTCTTTTTTGTCTGCAATGAATGTGGAACAGAATGGAATCATTAGGAGACAGAGGATGCGGATTTTAGGACTGGATTATGGTACTAAGACGGTTGGTGTAGCCCTGAGTGATGAGTTGGGAATCACTGCACAACCTATTATGACCATAGAGAGAAAGTCGGAGAATAAGTTACGAAAGACCTTAGCTAAGATTGAAGAGATCATTGAAGAGTATAAGGTTTCTTTTGTTGTGCTTGGATATCCGAAGAACATGAACAATACGATAGGACCCCGTGCGCAGGCAACAGAGGAATTTAAGGAACATATTGAGAGAAGAACCGGTTTGCAGGTTATTTTACAGGACGAGAGACTATCAACAGTTGAGTCGGAACGGATTCTGATAGAATCAGGAGTGCGTCGCGAGAATCGAAAAGAATATGTGGATAAGATGGCAGCAGCAGTAATTTTACAGAGTTATCTGGATGCACATCAATGATTGAAGAAAGGATATGAGAATGGAAGAATTAGAGACAATTGTAATTACATTTGATGATGACGAAGAAGTGGAGTTTTTTGTTTTAGAGCAGACCCGGTTGATGGGTGTGAATTATTATCTGGTAGCACCGGTAGAAGATGAGGAAGACGAAGGCGACTGCTATATTCTCAAAGAGAATGTGGAGGGAACGGATGAAGAATATGGAGAGTATTCTTTTGTAGAGAATGAGAAAGAATTAGAGAGTTTATATCCAATATTTGAAGAGTTATTGGAAGATAGTGATATGGAGGTAGAGTTTTGAAAATGAATACAAGAAAGGGTGAGTCTGTGAAAAAGAATAATACAGAACAGACTCCCAGCGTGAAGATCATTCCTTTAGGAGGACTTGAGCAGATCGGTATGAACATTACTGCGATTGAGTATGAAGATACGATTGTAGTAATTGATTGCGGTCTGGCATTTCCGGAAGAGGACATGTTAGGAATCGATTTGGTAATTCCGGATGTCTCATATCTGAAGGATAATATTGACAAGGTAAAAGGTCTTGTGGTAACACACGGACATGAAGATCATATCGGAGCAATCCCGTATGTTGAGAAAGAGATCAACATTCCGATCTATGCAACCAAACTGACAATGGGATTGATTGATAACAAATTGAGAGAACACAACCTGCTCAACAATGTGAAACGCAAGGTTGTAAAGCATGGTCAGACGATCAATTTAGGATGTTTCCGGATTGAATTTATCCGGTCGAACCATTCTATCCCGGATTCTTCCGGACTTGCAATCTATACACCGGCAGGTATTCTGGTACACACCGGAGATTTTAAGGTAGATTTTACGCCTGTTTTTGGCGAGACGATTGATCTGCAAAGATATGCAGAATTAGGGAAAAAAGGCGTCTTGGCATTAATGGCGGACTCAACCAATGTGGAACGTCCGGGATTTACACCAAGTGAGAAAAAAGTGGGACATACATTTGATGTATTGTTTGCAGAGAATAAGAATAATCGGTTGATCATTGCTACATTCGCATCGAATGTGGATCGTGTGCAGCAGATCATTAACAGTGCGGACAAATATGGACGTAAAGTTGTAATTGAAGGCAGAAGCATGGTCAATGTTATCAATACGGCAACGGAATTGGGATTTATACAGATACCGGATAATACATTGATCGGTATTGAGCAGATGAAGAATTATCCGGATGAACAGATCGTGTTGATCACAACCGGAAGTCAGGGAGAGAATATGGCGGCATTAAGCCGGATTGCTGCGAATATTCACAGTAAGGTCAGCATTACACCGGGAGATACGGTTATATTAAGTTCCAGTCCGATCCCGGGCAATGAGAAGGCGATCAATAAGATCATTAATGAATTAGAGATGAAAGGTGCTAAGGTAATCTTCCAGGATACACATGTTTCCGGACATGCCTGTCAAGAAGAATTGAAACTGATCTATGCCTTGACCAAACCGCAGTATGCAATTCCTGTACACGGAGAGTATCGTCATCTTAAGCGTCATGCGGAACTGGCACAGGAAATGGGTGTCAACAAAGACAATATTGTCATTATGAATAACGGAAGCGTGCTGGAGTTATCGAAGAACAGAGTGAAAGTGACAGGGCATGTCGTTTCGCAGGGAATTCTGGTAGATGGACTTGGTGTTGGAGATGTCGGTAATATTGTATTAAGGGATCGTCAGCATTTATCACAGAATGGTTTGATTATTGTGGTGGTAACTTTGGAGAAACACAGCAATCTCTTAGTGGCAGGACCGGATATCGTATCGAGAGGTTTTGTTTATGTGAGAGAATCAGAGAATCTGATGGAAGAGTGTCATGATGTGGTTGAAGATGCGTTGAATCGTTGTCTGGATCACAATGTGACAGACTGGGGTAAGATTAAGACTTCGATCAAGGATGATCTTGGAGAATTCCTGTGGAAGAGAACAAAGAGAAATCCAATGATCCTGCCGATTATTACGGAAGTATAAAGAAGGGGTGGATTGCCATGATAGTAGCAGAAGCGAAACAATTGAATCAGGTTATTAAGAGCAGTGAAGAGTATACCAGATATCAGAATGCAATGAAGCAGGTCATGGCAGATCAGGCACTGTATCAGAAGATGAACGAATTCCGAAGAAGAAATTATGAATTGCAAAGCTATGATGATGGCGTGAACCGGTATCAGGAGATTCATAACCTTGGTCTGGAATATGAATCCGTTCTTCGTACACCGGTTGTGAATGAGTTTTTGGTGGCAGAACAGATATTGACACGGAAGATGGCAACAGTATACGAAACAATAGCGGATGGACTGGAGCTGGATTACAGTTATATGGAGTAAGGTCACGATGGAGAATGATAAGATTTCAAAAGTTATATTGCAGATCAGTTTGCGGACGTTGATGAATGTGGTATTGCTATTTATATTGGTGGAAGGATTTGTTTATACATATCAGTTCTCATATAAAGTATTTGCAGATGTTCCGTATATGCCGGCGTCATCGGATACGGTTACGATTACGATCGAGTCCGGAAGTACTGCAAAGCAGGTGGCAGACATCATGGAAGGCAGCGGATTGGTAGAGGATGACAAGCTCATCCTGGCAAGATTATATCTGGGCAAATATAACAAGAAGATTATAGCAGGAACCTATACATTGAGTCCTGCTATGTCGGCTGATGCAATCTGTAAGAAGATATGTGGAATTCAAAGTGAGGAAACGTTATGATAGTAGAAGAACGGATTACATCTTTTATCAACTCCATGAATGCAGATGAAACGGGAATTGTCGGAGTGATCGAAGAGGAAGCGATACGGGATGAAGTACCGATCATCCGAAAAGAAACAAAAGAATGGATCAAGACAATGCTGTTGATCCAGAAGCCGATGAGAATACTGGAAGTAGGAACGGCGGTTGGGTTTTCTGCAATCTATATGAGTAAGTATCTTCCGGCTGGGGCACATATCACAACAATTGAAAAATGGGAACCGAGAATTGATAAGGCAAAAGAGAATTTCAAACGGGCAGATAAAGAGGATTGTATTACGCTGTTAGAGGGAGATGCAGCGGATATATTGAAGGAATTGCAAGAACCGTTTGATTTTATATTTATGGATGCTGCCAAAGGACAGTATATTCATTTTCTTCCGGATGTGATCCGGCTTCTGGAAACAGGCGGCGTTTTGATTTCGGATAATGTATTACAGGATGGAGAAGTGCTGGATTCGAAATATGTGGTAGAACGAAGAAACCGGACGATTCATAGCCGGATGAGGGAGTATCTGTATACTCTGAAGAACCATGAGCAATTGGAAACGTCTATTATTCCATTGGGTGATGGTGTGGCACTTTCTGTAAAGATACAATAACAAATGGATTTGGATAATGTGAAGAGGAAAGGATAAGATGAGAAGAAAGATAGAGTTATTGATTCCTGCCGGAAGTCTGGAAGTTCTGCGTGTGGCAGTGGATTACGGGGCGGATGCGGTATATATCGGTGGAGAAGCGTTTGGATTGAGAGCAAAAGCACATAATTTTACATTGGATGAGATGCGGGAAGGATGCGATTACTGTCATTCACATAATGCAAAGCTTTATGTTACGGTAAATATATTTGCGCATAATGCGGACTTACCGGGTGTTCGTCAATATTTAGAACAATTAAAGACGGTTCCGGTGGATGCTCTGATCATTTCGGATCCGGCGATATTTACAATGGCAAGAGAGATCTTGCCACAAATGGAACTTCATGTCAGCACACAGGCGAATAATACCAATTATGGTATTTACCGGTTCTGGTATGGATTGGGCGCAAAACGAGTAGTGTCTGCGAGAGAATTGTCGTTAGAAGAGCTAAAAGAGATTCGAAGCAATATTCCGGATGACATGGAAATAGAGAGTTTTATTCATGGAGCGATGTGTATATCCTATTCGGGCAGATGCCTTCTCAGCAATTTTCTGACGGGAAGAGATGCGAATCAGGGAGCCTGCACACATCCATGCCGCTGGCAGTACAGTGTAGTGGAAGAGAAACGACCGGGCGAATATTTTCCGGTGGAGGAGGATGAGCGCGGAACATATATCTTCAATTCCAAAGATCTTTGTATGATCGAACATATACCGGAGCTGGTGGAGGCAGGTATAGACAGTTTTAAGATCGAAGGCAGAATGAAGACTGCATTATATGTTGCTACAGTAGCAAGAACATACCGAAAAGCAATTGATGATTATAAGAAGGATGAACAATTGTACCGGGATCATCTTGATTATTACCGGGAAGAGATTGGCAAGTGCACATATCGTCAGTTTACGACTGGTTTTTATTTTGGAAAACCGGGACCGGATGAACAGGTGTATGACAGCAATGAATATGTGAAAGAATACACGTATATCGGAACGATAGAGGATGTAGATGAACAGGGATATGCGCATTTTATCCAGCGTAACAAATTTGCGGTTGGAGAAACAGTGGAAGCGATGCAGTTTGATGGAACCAATCTGTCCCTGACGGTGCAGGGAATATGGAACGAAAAGGGCGAGTCTGTTCTAAGTGCACCGCATCCGAAAGAGCCGTTAACGGTTGATCTTGGTGCAAAGTTAGAAAAAGGAATGATCTTACGCAGAAGAACTGTCGAGTGATCTGCGGAGTTTGAGCAGAGCCTTTTTTTCGATACGGGAAACGTAAGAGCGGGAGATTTGTAAGGAAGCTGCAACCTCCCGCTGTGTTTTTGCTTCATTGCCAAACAGACCGTAACGAAGAGATAATACCTCGAGTTCACGCGGATCCAACACTTTTTGTATGGCATTATATAACTGCAGGATCGTATCTTCTAATATGATGTGATCGGATATTTCTTTATCATCATATTCTACTATATCTAAGAGATTGATCTCGTTCCCCTCTTTATCGGTTCCGATTGGTTCATATAAAGAGAATTCACGGGAACATTTTCTCTCCTGACGAAGCATCATCAGTAATTCATTTTCAATACAACGGGAAGCATAGGTTACAAGCCGGCTGCCCTTTTCTAAGTCATAGGTGTTGATTGCTTTGATCAGACCTATGGTTCCAATGGAGATCAGATCATCCGTATCCCGCTCAAAATTATTATATTTTTTTACAATATGTGCGACGAGCCTTAAGTTGTATTCTACTAATATATTCCGTGCCTCTAAGTCTCCTGCCTTACTTCGCTTCAGATAATACATTTCCAGTTTTTTTGATAAAGGTTGCTTGAAGGTTTGCATGGAGTCACCTGAAAGGGCTTTTCATTATTCTATGAGTGGAAACGTAAAATGTGCTTTTCCACAATTGCTTTTGTGCAAATTAACAAAATTCTATAAAAGGTTTTCTTTTTTTTGGTAATGTGGTACAATGTTAGCAATAAACTTATGAGAGGTCTTGCATATGCGTATTGGAGTTGGAAGAAAGAAATTAAGAATGGGCGATCTGCTTGTTGCGGCAGGGGCAATTACCGAGGAGCAGTTGCAGCAGGCACTGACGTTACAGAAGGAGAAAGGACAGAAGTTAGGAAGAACACTTGTCGAAGAGGGGTTCATCAGTCAGGAACTTCTGATTGCAGTATTAACACAGCAGTTAGGAGTGGAATTCATTGATCTGAAGGCATGCAAGTTTGATGATGATGTACTGAATCTGATACCGGAAGATATCGTTATGAAGTACAATGTGGTTCCGTTAGGATATGATGAGAACAATCCGAATGTACTGAGGGTGGCAATGGCGGATCCGATGGATATTATTGCTACAGATGATATTTCCATTGTTACCGGGTGTCAGATCGAAGTGCTGCTTGCAATGGAAGAAGACATCCAGTCTACGATTGGCAAATATTATGGTAATCACCAGGCGATGGAAGCTGCGGAAGCATACCGGAAAGAACGTGAACAGAGTATGCTTTCAGAGGCAGAAGAGGAAGAAGCCAATGCAGATATTGAGAATTCGCCGATTGTATTATTGGTAAAACAGATATTAGAGGGCGGTGTAAGACAGAGAGCATCCGATATTCATATCGAACCGTTAGAGTCTTCGGTTCGTGTCCGTTATCGTATTGATGGTGTACTGAAACAGGTAATGTCGTATGACTACTCACTGCTTTCCGGTATCTGTGCACGTCTGAAGATTATGGGTGGTATGGATATTTCGGAGAAACGTAAACCGCAGGATGGTCGTATCTCTATTATGGTTGACCGGAGAGAGTTTGATATCCGTGTGTCTATGCTGCCAACAGTATATGGAGAGAAGACGGTTATGCGTCTTACTTCGAAGGAAGGTCTGACCAGACCGAAGTCCGGACTTGGTTTCTCGCCGGAAGAAGAAAAGGTATTCGATGGAATCTTAAGTAACCCACATGGAATTATCCTGGTAACAGGACCTACCGGTTCCGGTAAGTCTACTACACTGTATACCGCGCTTAGTGAGCTGAATACAGAGGAAGTTAATATCATCACCGTTGAGGATCCGGTTGAGGCAAATATCGATGGAATCAATCAGTGTCAGGTTAATGAGAAAGCAGAGATGACATTTGCGGCTGCCTTGCGTTCTATCCTGCGTCAGGATCCGGATATCATCATGATCGGTGAGATTCGAGACGGTGAGACTGCTGATATTGCGGTTAAGGCCGCTATTACCGGTCACTTGGTTGTATCAACACTGCATACAAACTCAGCGGCTTCTACTGTAACGCGTTTGATTGATATGGGAATTGAACCATATACGGCAGGTGATGCGCTGGTGGGCGTTATCGCACAGCGATTGGTGCGTAGATTATGTACATGTAAGCAACCTCGATATGCAGAAGATTACGAGAAGAAATTATTAGGAGTTCCTGATACGGAAGAGGATGTAGTTATTTATGAACCGAACGGATGTCCGTTATGTAATGATACCGGATTTTCAGGACGAATCGGTGTATACGAGATGATGGCGGTTACAAGAAGTCTGCAGCAGGTTATCGCAAGGAATGCTCCTGCGAATGAGATTGAGAGGCAGGCTTTGTCGGAGGGAATGTCCACATTGAAATTAAGCGTTGCCAGACATGTATTGAATGGAATAACCTCTATGTCCGAGATGCGTAAGATCGTTTACGAGGCAGGAGATCAATATTAAGAGGAGACATAAGAACGGTTGGAAGAAACCGGAGACAGAGAGTGTGAAAGGGGAAGAAAGATGATAGATATTAAGGAGTTATTGACATTTTCAGTAGAGCAAAAGGCATCAGATGTACATATTGCGGTAGGAATCCCACCGAAACTTCGTATCAATGGTAAATTGATCGAAGTAGAATGCCCGCCGTTAGAGCCAATGGATGCGGCAGAGATGATCGGTGCCACAATGAACGAACGTCACAAACAGATACTGAAAGAAAGAGGAGAGGTTGACTTCTCGTTTGATTCTGATGAGACCGGACGTTTCCGTGTGAATGTATTTATGGATCGCGGTAATATGGCGGCTGCTTACCGTCGGGTTGAGACGGTGATCCCGAGACCGGATCAGTTGGGAATTCCGAGTGAGGTTGTTGAGTTATATAAGAAGAAACGTGGACTTGTACTGGTAACAGGACCTACCGGTTCCGGTAAGTCAACAACGCTGGCGTCTATCATCAATAAGGCGAATGAGAACCTGACAGATCATATTATCACATTGGAGGATCCGATTGAGTATGTGCATCATCACAAGAAGTCAGTTGTGAATCAGCGGGAAGTTGGAATGGATACATTAAGCTATGGTAATGCATTGCGTGCAGCACTTCGTGAAGATCCGGATATTATTCTGTTAGGAGAGATGCGTGACTTAGAGACAATCTCTACTGCGATTACGGCGGCTGAGACTGGTCACTTGGTATTCTCAACTTTGCATACAATTGGTGCAGCGAATACAATTGACCGTATTATTGACGTGTTCCCGACACATCAGCAGCAACAGACCCGTGTACAGTTAGCGATGATTCTGGAAGGTGTAATTTCACAGGCACTTGTTCCGGCAGAAGATGGACGAGGCCGGGTGGCAGCGTTTGAGGTAATGTTCGGAAGTGCAGCAATCCGAAGCCTGATTCGTGAAGCAAAGACCCATCAGATCCAGTCAACGATCCAGACAAGCAGACAGATGGGTATGATCACATTGGACGATCATTTGTTTGAATTGTACAAAGAGGGAGTAATTAGTCGTGAAAATGCACTAATATACGCGCAGGATCAGGTTGCAATGAAGAAAAAAATGTAGGGTGTTGTATATATTTCATAAAAAAACGAATTTATGTTAATTCAATGTTGCCCGAGGCTCAAAATGCGTTGCATCCGTGCATCATAAAAAGGAAATAGATTGTTAATAAAATGTTCATAATTTGTTCGGGTGAATATCGAATGGATTAGGAGCCAGAATGAGACGAATGGTGGAGGAGTTGTATGGCACAGTTTAATTATAAGGCTGTTGATAAGAATGGTAAGGCGAAAAAGGGTACCATTGATGCAGCAGACAGAGAGAAAGCACAGGAGAAACTGAAATCAGAAGGCTTGGCTGTTACAGAGCTGAAGGATGCAGGAGAGGCAAAGGCAGGTTTCAGCCTGGGCAAGAAGAAGGTTAAGAGTAGAGACCTCTCTATCTTGTGTAAGCAGATGGTGAGTATCTTGAATGCAGGTGTTACGGTAATCACGGCGTTGGATATGCTCTCGGAACAGATGGATAACAAGACGTTGAAGAGTGCATTGGTAGAAGCGAAGATCTATGTGGAGAAGGGTGGTACTTTTTCGGATGCAATGCGTCTGAATCCGGATGTGTTTCCGCCAATCATGATCAACATGGTAGCTGCCGGAGAGTCTTCCGGTAGTATGGAGAAGTCTTTTGATCGATTGTCTACACATTTTGAGAAAGATGATGCACTGAAGGGTAAGATCAAAGGAGCACTTACCTATCCAATCATTGTTATGATTGTAGCCGTTTTAGTTATAGTTGTCGTTATGATCGCAGTTATTCCGAATTTTGTAGAGATGTTTGCGGACATGGGAACGCAGCTTCCGCTTGCAACCCGAATGATGATGGCAGGAAGTGATTTTATCATACATAAATGGTTTATCCTGTTACCAATCATTATTGCAATTGTAGTTGGACTGAAATTTTTCTTTGCAACGCCTACCGGTAAGTTATTATTTGCCAAGGCATCTATTAATGCACCAATCTTCAGTGATCTGGTAATCAAGTCGAATGCATCACGGTTTTCCAGAACATTAAGTACATTGATGGGCGCGGGCATTCCGATGTTGGAAGCAATTGAACAGGTTGCGAAGATGATGGATAATGTAATCTTCCGTGAAGGCTTAATGAACACGAAGACGCAGGTTGCCAAGGGTCTTCCTTTGTCAAAACCATTGAAAGATATGGATGTATTCCCAACAATGCTGGTACAGATGGTTAAGATTGGTGAAGAGACCGGTAATATTGAAGATATGATGGAGAAAGTTGCTGATTTATACGACCGAGAGGTTGATCTTGCAACCGAATCTCTGACACAGGCAATGGAGCCTCTTACAATGGTTCTTATGGCAGGTATTGTAGGTATGATTGTAGCTGCTGTATATGGACCAATCCTGAGTATGTACGAAGGTATTGATAATATGTAATTCTTACGAGCCATGCACAAGCACAGCTAAGAGCAAGTTGGACAAGCTTGCTTGTAACAACTTGTTGTTAGTTGTGCTTGTATACGGCGACAAGCCGCAGCAAGACGATAGTCGAGCTGGCATGGCGAGTGTTACGTCAGGACGACAAGCCGCAGCGAGACGATAGTCGAGCTGGCATGGCTACCTAATCTGGTTAATTCTGCTGATGACCAGGGCAGTTTTAATAAAAATTTTTTATAAGAAAAGGAGAGATTATTATGAAAAAAACAAACAAAGGTTTTTCTATGGTCGAGCTTATTATCGTTATCGCGATTATGGCTATCTTAGCAGGTGCTCTTGCACCAGCACTTATTAAGTACATCAACAAGTCTAGAATTTCTACGGATATTCAAACTGGACAGACGATTGCAACAGCAATTCAGACGGCAATGTCTAATGAAACAGGATATGATTGTGCTTCGAATCTTGGAACGACATCGCAGAATTTTGATAATTCTTATTATAGTTCTTCAGATGTATTTAAAAAATCTGTTGCTTCCACTGTTGGTGGAAAATCTGCACCGAAAGTTAAGTCCAAAACTTGTATGAAGAAGAATAGTACAATTGATGGACTTAATAGTGATAGAAACTTTGTCTTTACTGTTAATCCAGCACAGAATACGGTATTTGTATATATCGGTGGCACAAGTAGTAAACATCATCAGGTATATCCAACTGCGGCTGAGTGTTTGACGAATGATGAAGTAAGTGCTTGTAAAGAAGAGTAATAGTGGGATTTTACTTACGCAAACGCATCCTCTATATAGAGGATGTGTTTGTGTAGTGTATGAGAAAGGTATGATATGATATATATAGGTTTCGTACTAGGGGGACTGTTTAGTCTGCTTTGCGGATTTGCTGAGGAACTTGCAGGATTTCTAATAGAAATGGAGAAAGATACATATTGCGAAAGGTGTGGGCGGAAAGATATCTGTATTGCACCGAGAAAAGTATATAGTGTAGGCGGTAAGTCGAATTTTCTCAATGAGTGGATGCTGGTCACTTTCTTTTTAGTACGGAAACGATGTGAATTCATACACTATGAAAAAAACTATCGACGGTATATGTGGATATTGATGGGTTTTATTGCGTTTACAATTCCTTTTTGGTCGAAGGAATTTACGCTGATAGGTTTTTTATATGGAATAACGGGAGTTACTCTACTATTTTTGGCAGTGGTAGACTTGAATTCCCAGTATATTCCATTTGAATGTAATGTGTTAATTTTTTTATGCGGACTGATTCATTTATATACGAATTTTTCTAATTGGTTGGATTATATAATTGGTCTTTTTGCGGTCAGCGGTTTTTTGTTATTGTTGGATCGGATTTCTACTCTTGTGTTAAAGAAACAATACGGAGAGGATGTGGATCAGGTAATAGGGGACGGTGACATCAAATTAATGGCAGCGACTGGCTTACTATTAGGCTGGAAACTTAATTTTATAGCATTAGGGATTGGCTGTGTTATGGGGTCAGTAATACATCTTATCTTAATGAAGATTAAGGGAAGTGGGCATAGGCTTGCTTTCGGCCCGTATTTATCTTTGGGCGTTTATATTACAATGATATGCGGTGAACAGCTTGTGAGCTGGTACCTGAATTTTTTGGGCGTTAAGCCCCTTTAGAACAACTTCTGATTAGCGAGGGAGGCTACGATATGGCAAAAAGTAACAAAGTCTTAACAGTAGAGATAACAAACGAAAGTATTACAATTATTGAAGTATCGCCTTCAATAAAGAAACAGACAAACGTACATAATGCGTTGATTTTTGAAACACCGGAAGATGCTTATGAAGATGGAGCATTGCGGGACGTTGAGAAACTTGCTTCTGCAATTCGGGAGCAGTTAGATGCAAATGGAATTACGAATAAGAATGTGATATTCATTCTTTCCTCCAGTAAAGTAGTAAACCGTGAGGTGTTAATTCCGGAAGTAAAGGAAAACAAGGTAAAGGGAATCGTAGATGCGAATGCATCAGAATATTTCCCGGTTAATATAGAAGATTATGTAGTTTCTCATTCTATATTAGAGCATGTAGTGAATGAAGATAAGACCAAACAGTTGAAGTTGATGGTTGTTGCAGCTCCACTTACAATGGTAAAGAGCTATTATGAACTGGGCAGTATGTTAGGGTTGAATGTGCAGTCGATTGATTATGTCGGTAACTCTATGTTACAGTTGATCAAGACACAGACAAGTGCAACAATGACAACAATGGTCATTCAGTTAGGCAGTGAGTCTACAATCCTTAACATTGTAAAGGGAGATACCTTATTGTTACAAAGAACGGTACCGTATGGAACGAATGCAGTTGTAACAGAGGTAATGGATGAAAAAGATGTAGATGCGACAACCGCAATGACACTTCTTCAGAATGAGAGACTGATTACAGTAGATTTTGACGATAATGCTGCAACAGGAGCATTTCGTTATCTGATTAATAATATTGGTCGTGTGATTGATTATTATGTAACTAAGAATCCGGATAAGCCGATTGATGACGTATTCCTTACCGGTGACGGAGCATTGATCCGTGGTATTGATGGATTATTCAAGATTCAGTTGAATATCCAGACGAGAATTATGGATAGTCTATACAATGTAAAGTTTGATCCGAAGATTGATCTCAAGATATACAATCCGGTATATCTGATCGCTCCAATCGGTGCTGCTTTCGCACCGATGGGATTCCGTCCGACAGAAGTAAAGACAAAGGGTTCTGCTTCTGATGCGGATCTGGTGAAATATGGAGTGGCAGTACTGGTTGTTGGTGTGATCGTTGCTGCGGCATCCGTTGGTGTTACAACGGTAATGAAGAACAATGAACAGGCAAAGCAGGCAAGTCTGAATGCACAGATTGCAGCAATTGCGGATATTGATCAGATTATCAGTGACTATGATGCAGTGGTTGCCAAATACAAAGATATCAAGACCATGTATGATCAGACTAGAACATTGAATGAAAACTTCAATATGTTGTTTGATGATCTTGAGAAGAATCAGCCAAAGGATGTGTCAATTCAGAGCTTTAATTCTTCCGATGGTGGTGTGAATATAGGTGCAACGGCAAAATCTTTGGATGCAATCGCAAAGTTTATCATTCAGTTAAAGAAGATTGAATGTATTGATAATGCGTTTGTTCCGAGCTATACAGAGGAAGTGGATGATGCCGGTAATAAGACCTATACATTTACAGTGACTGCTAATTTTGTTTCCATGGTACAGGATGAAGATGCCGAACTGGAAGAACAGAATACCGGTGATGCTACCTTGGATACACCGGCAGCAGAATAGGAGGGATGAATATGACATTAAAGAGTTCAGATAAAGCACTACTATTAGGAATCGTAGGTATTGTAATTGCAGTTTTGGCAATTATATATGTGGCTAAGCCAAACATTGATACAATGAACAGCGTGAAGGCTGAGAATGAACAGCTTCAGGCAAGATTGAATGAATTGAACCAGAAACAGGCAAAACGTGATCAGTATCTTGCAGATACAGAAAAATATCAGGGCAAATTTGATGAAGTGTTGAATTCGTTCCCTGCTGATCTGAATCAGGAGATCAGTATCATGTTTGTAAAAGGGATTACAACAGATAATGATTTTACAGTATCCAGCTTAGGGTTGGGTGAGAAAGAACAGTTCTATACACTTGGTATGAATGGTGGAGACGCTGCGCTTACAGATGGAACAGCAGAAGTTGCCAGTACAGAGGCTGCCAGCACGGAAGCAACAACAGAAGCTGCAGCAGGCACAGAATTAACAGAAGGTGCTCCGACAGATGCGTCTTCATATCAGTGCTATCGTGCATCATTCCCAATCTCTTATACAGGAAGTTACAAGTCGTTAAAGGATGTGGTATCTTATGTAGATAATTACTCAGATCGTATGACTATTAATTCCGTGGACATTGCATATGATTCAGAGGCAGATGAATATTCCGGAACTATGACAATGATGTGTTATTCCATTGAGAGTGCAGATCGTCCGGAACGTCAGATTGAGTTGAATGATGTACAGACAGGTGTAAGTAATATCTTCCAGGGTGGAAGTGGATCCGGAAGCAGTGACAGTGATTCTGAGAAGTTAAATAAGTATGATGAGAATGACGGAGCTGCCATCTCAAGCAACTATGATTTCTATGCAATGTTGAATCCTTCCACAAGTGATGTGTCTGCTAAGGTAGTAGGACAGAACGGAACAGGTAAAGAGGCATCGGTTATCTCTAACAGTGATAATACAGTATCAACATTAAGCTTTGATTTCTATGAGAAAGATGGAAAGAATTACTGCAAGTATACATTAGACAATTCTACTTCTTATGAAGCAGAGGTTACTTCTGCAGAAGATGTGAAATTATTATTACAGTCTTCAGCAAGAAAAGATGGTGATGATAAGGTAGGTATTCGTGTAACAATTAATAATACAACGAAGCTTCCGGTTTATGTAAAAGTAACAGGCGACGATGCTACATCTGCACGTGTTGAGATTGCAAGCAAGACAGGTTCAGTGAAAGTGTACAAATAAGAAATGGAGTGATTCATGTAATGAACAAATTCCACAACAAAGGTGTAACATTCTTTGAGATTGTTATTGCTGTTGCAATTTTTGCAATTCTGATGTGCCCGATCGTAGCAAAATTAATTGAGGCGATGAAGATATCGGATTCTGCCAAGGTTGCACAGAATAAATATGAATTAGCAGAGAACTTGATTGAAAATGTTAAGAATTCTTCTGATTTTATGCCGGAACAGACAGTGATGGGAACGTCGACGAAATATTCTTTGACAAAAGCTACAACGAATAGTTTCTTAACAGAGATTACAGATGGTAGTGTAACAAAGTATCCCAATTCTTCTGATTCTTCCATTCATGTGGCAAAATATAAGAAATCAGATGGAACGGAAACCGAGATACCATATAGCGATTATGTGTTAACCGGCAAGTCGAAGGTTGGAAAACAAAAAAAAGATTGCTATTATGCAATATCCGTAAGTAATGAAGGTTATGCAGAATTACAGTCAGAAGGTAAGATTGTAGATAATCCAAACAATTCGACATTGTCAACAATTGAGAATTTGGATGCGAATAAAGTAGCATTGATTAATGGAACAATCGGTAACTATGATTCGACAGTTACAAGTGCGTTTATGTCACAGAAATTGGATATCTTAAAGGTTGGTGATAAAAACCGTTGGGAACAGTATACCAAGCAGCAGGCAGAGATTGTTGCATTCCCGAATGATACTGTTACTCGTGTAGTTGAAGTTTCTGTTAAGAGTGGCAATGGAGACAAAACAAAAGGCAATCAAAAATATACTGTAACATGTAAGTTGCGGTATATGGAGAATACGGATATCATGTTAAAGGATGGAATCTATCAAAATAAACCTTTAAAAAAATATTTGAAGCCGATTGAGTATGTAGTATATGAGAAGACATTTACAGGAAAGTTGCCGCATATTTATCTGATGTATAATCCGTGCTTGTATAACAGTAATTATATGGAAAACGATTATATTGTGTTAGATACATCGCAGATGGATCCGGGGGAAAGTGATGAGGAAAAATCAAAAGTTGAAATGTATGTTGTAGAGACAGCAGAACAGTTTTCAGAGACGGCAGCAGCAGCGTATCAGGATGCATACAAAGAAGTAACAGGCAAGAATGTAAGTGATGCAGCTACCAAATATCTTGTAAATAACAAAACATTCCGTGATCGCTCGGATGTTACAATCAATATTATAGGTGCAACAACTGCAACATCAGATGCGTCTAAATATGTGACAATTTATAACAATTTTAATATTAATCCGAGTACAGATATGAACTTGCCGGATACGGTGACTAGTTATGCAAGCTTACAGAGCAATTCACCATTGAAGGAGTCTTTGGATAAGGCTTATCAGGATGGATTGAAGGAGAATAATAAGAAAAACAGTAAGATTGAATTAACAAGTGATTATCCTAGTGAATTGCTTCAGGATTCTCATCCGACATATTATAAGATGGCAACAAGACAGATGAAAAAATTGGAGAATGCAAAGTCGGCGGCTTCGCCATTGTATGATGTGAAGGTATATTTGGCGGATAAACCATTTGATACATCCGACTATGATACACTGACAAAACAGTTAAAGAAGATGACGCCAACAATTTCAGGAACGAAGGGAGGAAACTGATAAATGATGAAAAAAATCAAGAAAAAACTGAATAATCAGGGCAACACTTTTATCATGGTTATAGTTTCCTTGTCGTTTCTTGCGATTTTGACAGCTTCTTTGCTTGTTGCAATTGCGTTATGCTATCGATTAAAGATTATGGATATTAATTCACGTGATAACTTCTATTATCTGGAACAGGCAATGGATGAGATATATGCCGGTGTCGGTAAAGATGCAATGGATAATCTGAATCAGGCATATTCTGATACGTTGGAAGTGATTGTATATTACGATACGGATAGTAAGTCTTATGTAACAATGGATAATAAAGTTGCAAACAAGGTAATGAAGAAGACTTATATGAAGTTAGTAAAAGATAAAGCAACCAGTAAATATACTACCAAGGATGATGCATTAAAGAGAATTAAGAGTTTTATTTCGAATCCATATGATGCATCAACAAATGCAGAAGGTGTACAATGTACGATTGCTAATGTGGATTTGAGTGAAAAAGCAAATGATAATCTTACAATATTGAATCTTGAGTTGACTCGTACAGCAAAGTACTCAGCGACCGGATTGGGACAGAGAGGTAAGACGGATTCTTTTACACAGAAGATATCGACCGATCTTGTAATTGGTGAACCGCAGTTTGATGTATCATTTAATACAGTTGATGCATCATTGAATGATCTGTTTTCATTTTCTATGATTGCAGATAAGGGTGTTGATATCCGGAATGCATATAGTGTTAATATTGCGGGTGATGTCTATGCGGCTTCAGATTTCTATAACAAAGATTATAACGGAACAACTAATAAGACGATTGATGCTGCAACTTCTGAATTGGAGACGAAATTAAAAAGCAAATTTAAAGATATTCCAGACGGTAAAACTGCAGCGCAACAAGCACAAGACGAAGTTGACAAATATAGGGTTAAGATTTCGGATAAAGAAGATGAAAAAGCAGATGGCGTACGAGAAACAAGTATGTATTCTGGCATTTACATGAGTAATTCCAATGTTGTTATTACTGCAAATAAGCTGATTGTTCCGGGTACGATTGCATCTATGAATACATCTTCTTTGACAGTCAGCGGAATTAAAGGTAATCGTGTCGGTAAGACAGACATCTGGGCTGACAGTATTGTATTGGGTGGCTATTCCCTGAAAAAGAAGGGAAAGACATTGGTTGGTTCTGATGTGTCATTGAATGCGAACTGTTATATTTCTGACGATTTGGAAGTAAATGCAACAGGAGCCAAGGTTGCAGTTATCGGAACGTATTATGGATATAACAACTCAACAACAGATACACGTTCATTTACAACTCCGTTCTTGAATGCAAATGGTGTTGCAAATGGGAAGACATGGGATGCAGAAAAAGGTGGCTATCAGACAGGTCAGGCACACTATAACAGTAGTGCGGTCATTCTGAATGGTGAAAATGCTACGCTTGATCTGAAGGATGTTACTTCTATGTATATTGCAGGTCAGTCCTACATTGAAATGTCAAAAGATACAGAGATATCTAAGGAAGATAAAGATTATTATTATGCCGAGAAGAAGGATACTACTGAGAGTGATGCTGTTGCATCTAAATACAATGGTATTGAGGTAAAGAAGGATACGGAAAAGAATGTTGAGGTTAAGACATTTACCTACCTGAGTAAGGATACCTTGAAAGACGAAAAAGGCAAAGAGATGAAGGATTCTGACGATAAGCCGATAATGAATAATTATACTTCTACCGGAGTAAAGAGTACGCAGGAGTATGATGCCATTCAGGATTATAAGACAGGTGAGGCTGTTTCTATCAAGAGTAACCAGTTAGCATATATTCCGCCAACTGCAGTTAAGACAGATGACGACGGCAGTTATTATATTATAATGCCTGAGTCATTGTGGGAAATTGAACCATTTAATACATGGTCGACTAAAGACAAGAATAATCTAAAAGAATCATTAGGGTATGTTCCGGTTGTCTGTACAGTTGTATCAGGTGATAAGAATTATTTCTTTGATTTTAGTAAGATTAAAGAATTAAAAGATGGAAAATTAAGTCCTCTTAAGATGAATGAGTTTATTGCAGGATATAGTAAGATATTTACGGAAGGGTCAGCAGCATCTAAGAAC
>ERZ1026876.483-NODE-483-length-23498-cov-5.761421_pt1 | contig 23498 bp, 35 predicted proteins | sample MGYA00380168_ERZ1026876 | MGnify/ENA primary metagenome ERZ1026876 (study PRJEB33269, sample SAMEA4719804) | human gut metagenome | biome: human-associated habitat; feature: organic feature; material: feces | place: Cameroon | collected 2013-10 ... | reverse complement strand
TTGTCGAGCTGACCGAGACCACGAAGGACACCCGTGAGGCCTGATGCATGAGAAATTACAGAGTAGAGATGAAGAAGTGCCCGGATGGGAAGGTGCGGCGCACCGGATCCGAGGACGATGAGCAGGAAAAAGTCTTCCAGTGGAAGCAGCTGCAGCTTCGGGCACATCCGGAACTGAAGACCCTGCACCATACGCCGAACGGCGGCAGCCGGAACCGGCTCGAGGCTGTCAAGCTGAAGCGGATGGGTGTGCTGGCCGGGATCCCCGACATTGAGTTAAACGTGAGCCGGGGAGGGTACCACGGTCTGTTCATCGAGATGAAGGTCGGCATGAACAAGCCGACCGAGAACCAGGTCGAGATGATGGAGGAGCTGACCGCCCAGGGCTACCTGTGCCGGGTCTGCTGGAGCGGAGACGATGCGATCGACACGATCAAGGAGTATCTAGGGATATGAAGATGGAATTGATGAGATTCATGGGCGTCAATGAGCTGGCTGCATTTCTGGCCGGCGAGGAGCTCGAGAATCATACGGACTGGAGGAAGCGGGCCCAGAGCACGGACTCGAAGGGCTTCTGCTTTTTCGATTTGTCAGAGCCGCCGGAAGAAAGGCTCAAGTACCTGGCGGGCGTCGTCGACCGCTCGTTCATCGCCGTGTTTGAGGTGGCGGATGGCGTGAAGCTGCGGGAGAGCAGCGGACGGTATGCGATCCCGGGGCATGGCGCTGTTTATCCGCCGCCAATGCAGAACAAGAAGGAGTATTCGGCCGAGCAGTACAGTAGCCGGACATTCACGATCAAGCGCTTCGGGGTGACGAACCTCGTGGGCCTGTGCGATGACGGAGAACTGAAGTACATGGTCAGCTGGCTGTGGGAAGACTCAGAGATGCCGCTCGGCGAGTGGGCAGAGCAGGCGACGGAAATGGTATCAGAGGAAGGCTTCGAGGAGGCTGTGAAGAAGGCTTTCGATGAAAAAAGTGGACTGGGAACAGCTGGGAACGGTCAAGGTGAGAATAAACCCGAAGCCGGATCAGATAAAGATTGAGATGAGGTTCGATGGATGAGACGGATCGTATACACCTGCGACCGCTGCGGTCGCGAGATCAGAACATCTGAGGAGAATCCGATGGCCATCGCCATTGATTTCGCCATGCGCGAGGATAACGACACGAGCCTTCGGCAGCCGGCGACGGAGGAGATCCGAAACGCCATGTCGAGCATGCTCGGGCGGGATTACTGCTATGACTGCGTCGAGAAGATAGCGAGCTACATGAAGGGGCTCGACGGCGAGCTGGTCAACGCACGGATGGACGCGATGAGTGAAGAGAACGAATGTTTACACCACGAGGTCGGCGAGCTGTCAGACACAAAAGAGGCTCTGATGCAGCAGGTCGACCGGATGAATGCGGAGAACGAGCGTCTGCGTGGTGAGGTTGAGGAACTGAACGGGCGGATCGCCGACATGAAGCTCGAGGCATTGGCCGAAGACGCGAAAAAGGCAGGCGTTTCTTCTAATAATAAGAAAAAAATCGGAAGGCCACCGAAGCAGGGTTCCGAAGCTGCAGCCGCGAAGGCTGAGAAGCCGAAACGGGAACGCAAGCCGAAGGAGCCGGACGCCGGGAAGATCGTCGCGCTTAGTGCTGCAGGATGGGATTCGGAGAAGATCGCCATGGATATGCACATGGATGAATCTGAGGTGAAGAACATCCTGAAACGGGAGCGCCAGAGGTACCAGTAAGCTGAACGAGGAAGCCACGGGATAGCGAGAAGCCGTCCCGTAGTAGACTCGTTAAAGCGATTAATTTTAGGACATTTTATAAATCATTAGGTGTGATATGTACCTGCAGAAGACATGGATCTACGGAAACAGAATAGAGGTTCGAAAATACCACACCGTCCGGTACAACGTGAAGGGAGAGGTCCGGCAGCGGAGGCAGAAGCCGACCTCGGAGCAGAAGGAGCTGGCGAATGAGAACGCAAGCCGGAACCGGCTACGGAGACTGATGATCAACAACTTCGGGGATGGGGACATCCACCTTACGCTCACGTACAAGCGGGAATGTCGGCCGACGCCGGAGGAATCGAAGGAGCTCATCCGAAAGTTCTTCCGGAAGCTCAGGGCATACTACCGGAAGCACGGCCAGGAATTCAAATGGATCCTGGTAAAGGAGGACGGCGGGAAGGCAATCCACCACCACATGGTGATGAATGACGTCGACGGGCTTCTCGGGTTCCTGCGTAAAGCCTGGCCATACGGCGGCGTGCATGTCGTCCCACTCTATGAGAATCAGGACTATGGAGGACTCGCCGATTATTTCGTGAAGGAAACAAAGGAGAGCTACAAGAAGCACAAGGAGAATGGGGAACCGTACCGCGTCCGGTATTCCTGCAGCCGGAATCTGCAGCAGCCGGTCGAGAAGACCGAGGTGGTGAGCGCTTCATCCTGGCGGAAAGAAGTGAAGGTCCCGCCGACACTGCAGCGCGAAGGCTACCAGCTGGAGAAGGGGACAGAGTACACGGGCACGGACATCTACGGATTCCCGTTTCAGACCTACACGTTCATACGGTACGGGGATGAGCGGGAGAGGAAGAGGCAGAAGAAAAAGCAAGCGATAAAAACAAGCGATAAAAACAAGCGATAAAAGCAAGCGATAAAAGCAAGCGATAAAAAACAAGCGATAAGCAAGCAAAAGGAGAATGACGATGGAGAAAGTGACAGAGGAAGAAAAGAGGATCAATGACAGCCGAACAGATAAATGGAATTTTAGGGATAAAAGAGGCGTACCAGCTGCACGACGCCCTTGAAAGTATTCTTTTTGACAGACAGAAACGCGAATCGACGTTTGAGAAATTCTTGAACATAGAGAGCGATACGGAGCACGACTGGTTCACTGATTATTTTCAGTCAAGCCAGAGCGACAGGAAGCAAATGATGCAGGACTACACGCCGGACGGAATTTGCAAACTTGTTTCGATGATTGTACCAGATCAGCATGAAGCGGTGTTTGATTGCTGTTCTGGAATAGGTGGCCTGACGATACCACTGATCAGGAAGGGGGCAACGTTTTATTGCCAGGAATTATCCGAAAACAGCCTTATGCTCTTACTCTTCAATCTGTCGATAAGAGGTGCTGAAGGATATGTCGGTAATGGGGACTGTTTAACAAATGAGTTCAAGACAGTATACCGGCTGACTAAGCACGGAAGGTTCAGCGACATAGATAGAGTTCTGTGCATGGACGATTTCAAGGCGGATGTGGTCGTCGGCAATCCACCTTATTCGCAAGCCTTCCAGAAATATGAGCAGTTCAAGGACGATGAGAGATTTCGAGAGTATGGACTTCCGCCAAAGTCAAAAGCGGATTATGCATTCGTGCTTCATGGCCTGCACCATTTAAAGGATGGAGGGACGGCGGTATTTATTCTTCCACACGGCGTACTGTTCAGAGGGCAGGGCGAAGCAGCCATTAGAAAGAAGCTGATTGAGGATAATTTACTGGATGCCGTGATCGGACTCGCCGGCGGTCAGTTTATGAATACGCAGATTCCTGTATGCATTATGGTCTTGAAGAAAAACAGGGGTCAGACAGGTATCGTGGTCATTGACGCGTCGAAGCAATTCGAAAAATGCGGAAAAGTGAACCGAATGACGCAGCAGCATCTCGACAAAATCGTCAAGGCATACCGGGAGCGGAAAGATGTGGAAAAATTCTGCAGGGTCGTAGATTTTTCGGAAATGCAGAAAAACGATTTTAATCTCAACATACCGAGATACGTGGACACATCGGAAGAAGCGGAACCGGTAAATCTATATGATGTGCTGAAAGAAATTGTAGAGATCGAAAAGCAGGAACATGAAATCAGCAGGGAGCTCGCTGAAATGCTGCAGGATCTTCATGGACCGGATGATTACGAAAGCCAAAAGGCTGTTCTCGTCGACCAGCTTCAGGAGCCGGACAGCACATTGTCAGACATGTTGCGAGATGTGCTCGAGTATCTCGAAAGAGAAAAGGAGAACCTAAAGAAGACACACATAATCAGCCTGATGGATGTATGCGAGTTTGAAAGAAGCAGAAAAGGAAAGATATATAGAGCCGGAACTATCACGATCCAGGTATCCGCAACCAGAGGCCAAATGAGTTTCATGGAGAGTGATGGGAATGTCGAGCCGAAAGATGGAGCATTCACAGTGACAGACAAGGGTATATATCCGAAATATCTGTACTATGTCATGCGACTCGCAATGCCGCATTTTCTCGAAAGATTTCAAACGGGGTTAAACATTAACCCGGAAATATTCAAGATGATGAGACTGAAAGTCCATACGGATCAGAGCACGCAAAAGACGATAGTGAACATCCTTGACAGATTTGAAATGCTCGACAGTGCAAAGGAGCAGGCTACAGAGAGGCTTAAAGATGTCAAGAAATACCATCTTGAAAATATGTTCTGCTGATAGCAAGGCAGCAGGAAAGGAGAGTACCTATGGGTGTGGTTTTTCTGTGTAGAGAAGTCGACCGGGCCACTGGAAAGATCGCGGTATATCCGGTCGGGAAAGTACCAGGCGACAGGGGGTCGCTGCTGTTTGAACTTCAATTTCGGCAGCGCTTAAACCCAGAGCTCCAGTATTTCGCAGTGACCGAACGGGAGTTTTCACTCTCTGAGGCCGAAATCAACGAGGTGCTGAGAGAAGAAGACCTACCGGGCAGAGTGGAACTTTCGAGCTACGGTATCGCCCGGGTATAGTGACGGAGTAAAGCCGGAGACATTGGCAGTAGGAGATAACTATGGAGAAATATGAATGGAGCGAAGAAAACTATGTCGTAAGCGATGAAGAGAAGCGAACAATTTACCGGTGCAAAGACTTCCCTCGCATCGCATTGGTGGCAAGAGGCGGAAACGAACGTGCGGTTTCGATATGCTGGTGGGTTTCGACGATGGAAAACATGACGATCAAACTGAACTTCGGATACACGAGCATAGAGAAAGCGAAGCGGCTTACCGAGTGCGGAAATCTGGAAAAGATTATCGATGCTCTCAGGGTGGAACTGCTCTAAGGAGAATGAATAATGCTGGATTTGATTTTACTGATTCCGGTGATGGTGATGATCGTCATCATCACCGTGTTCATCATCTGGAAGTGAGGCAGCAGGCAATGAGCAAAAAGGAATTATGGTTTTACTTTGATGAAAACGGAGTGGCCAGGGAGTACGACAGAAGCCTGGATTTAACAATCAACTTCGAGGATAGAGAGAAAATGGAAGACTTCGAAGCATGGCTCCAGCATGAAGGCGCGGAGGCATTCGAAAAGTGGAGGGAGAAGAATGGCAAGGAAAAGAAAAGCGACTAAGAAGATGCAGGAAACAAAGAACACGATCATGAGGCTGTCGACATCCGGCATCGAGATCAGAACCAGGCAGAGCATCAGTGCGGACGAGATCGCATCGCGACCGCCGTACATGTACACGACGCTGTGCCCGGATCCGCGTTATAGAATCTGACAGGGAGGAGGAAACGACATGATAAACGAGATCGGAGAGCCGGCCATGCTGGAGATGCTGGCCGAGGAGCTGGTGGAGTGTGCGCATGAGGCTCTGAAGCTCGCACGAGCGTTGCGGCATGAGAATCCGACACCGAGGACCGAGAAAGAGGTCAGAACATCACTTCGGGAAGAGTGGACGGACGTGGTTCAATGCGCGAAGGAGCTCAACCTCGATGTGAACTGGAATCAGATCGAGGCGAAGAAGAAACGTTTCGAGGAGCGCTGGAAGGAACGGAACGAATGACCATTTTCGTGAGATCACGAAAATGATGGGAGAGGAAGATAGTGGATATTTGGAAATGCAGCAGGAGCTGCACGGCGTGCGTATGGTTCAGCAAGGGCGGGGTGTGCGGGAAGCGGGAGTGCGAAGAGCACAACAGGAAACCACAGACAACAAGGGCGCTGACGTGCAGGTGGTACAGCAAGAGGATCACCGGAGGCAGCAGGCAAGAGGAGAAGACCGAGGAGCGCAGCGAATCGGAAGCGCGGGCCGACCGGTTCTGGGATGATTGGGAGGCCACGACGAAAGAGACGATGAGATTACTAAGGGAGATAGCGGAGGATTAAATGGCAGACATCTGGTTACCTACGAAGAATTCAAAATACTATATTTCGAAGCAGAAGTATTTGACAGCCCGCCATTTCTGTCTCCAGTACAGCGAGTGGCGCGACGAGTACAGCGCACTGGCGAGCGGAAGCATCTCAGCTATCAACTACAACGGGATGCCGCACGGATCCGGATCAGGAAATCCGACAGAGGTAAAGGCCATCCGAATGGCGGAGCTGTCAAAGAAGATCGCCACAGTCGAGGAGACGGCGAAGGAAGCGGGCGGAGAAATCGCAGAGTGGATACTGAAGGGCGTCACGATTGAAAACGCGACATTCAACTATCTGAAGATGGTCACGGGAATCCCGTGCGAGCGGGACATGTACTATGAGCGGCGCAGAAAGTTCTACTGGCTGATTTCTCAGAAGATCTGAATAAGATGATCCGGTGCAGAAATGCGCCGGATTTTTTTGATATAATGTGCACCAAACTATTGACATAATGTACACATTATGATATTATATAACTATCTTAGAGAGAGGGAGGTGAAAACATTGAGAGGGCGAAGCCGGAAACGGCAAACAAAAAAGACGGACTTCAAACCGATAGCACAGTTTATAGCATCCGTCTTAATAAACCTTCTATCAAGTTTCTTATACGACTTCATCAAGAAGCACTTAGGAATCTGATAGAACAGAGAGGGGCTTCTGCAAAAGCCCTTCTCTTTCCATCAGATTAGCACAGAACACTGGAGGAATCAAATGGATACTGTAAAAGTAATTTATTTAACGATAACGGCAATCATTGCATGGAATGTAGTGGGGAAACTCATAGACAAATGGGAGGACAAGCATGGACGAGATTAAGAAAGAACTGCCACAGAACAGGTGGAATCGCAAGAACGGCTATGTATCAAAGAGCTACAAGCTGAAGGACACGACAGTCAAGGCATTCGCAGATGCCTGCGATCGGGCCGGTGTAAGCCAGGCAAGCCAGCTTACAAAGATGATGCTGGAATTCGCTGAGCAGATCAATAACAGCGAAAATAATTAAACGACCGCACTCGGCGGATGTTTTTATGTAGTATTCTAGTAAAGTCGAAAATGGGGATGAGCGAAAGCTCGTCTCCTTTTTTGATGAATTCTTTTGCTTGCTAAACAGTTGCTTGAGCGGTTTCTCTGCTCAGCACACCGGAGTGATAGTGCAAAGCCGGTATATAAATACACTAGGCGGGCCGAATGGCCCGCCATATTTATTAGATCGATGGAGCAATACACCGAAGACCAGAAGAAGATAGGCGAGTGGGTGAGGACGATATCGGATCAGTCCTATCGAGGGTGGCACGCCTTCTATCACACGAAGGAGTGGAGGAAGATGCGGGCGGGGATCCTCGAGCGAGACCATGGCCAGTGTCAGCGCTGCCGATCGATGGGGCGGTACAGAAAAGCGGTCACGGTCCATCACGTGAAACACCTGAAGGATGCGCCGGAGCTGGCGCTCACAGAGGACAATCTTATGAGCCTGTGCCAGGAGTGCCATGAAGACATGCATCCGGAATTCAGATACAAGCCGAAGGGGTTTCAAAACCATGAGAGATGGTGATTGTTTCACGAACTCGCATGAGCGGCAGCAGGCGCTGCACAGCAAATGGATTCACGTGAAACGCAGATACCCCCCGGGTCAAAAAAACGAAAAGCGATCGAGTGGGCCAGGACCGGCGCCCACTCTTTCCTAGCGAGTTTTTCGCGAAAAATTACGTGATGTGCGCGTGCGTGCGCGCGTAAATGAAACAAAATTTCAAATATTCAAGGAAAATGAAACGGAAATGGCAAAAAAGAAGCTCGAAACAAAGCGAAAAGAGGTGCGGTGCGAGCTAGAAAACCAGCTGAAAGCGAAGGGCGCCGCCAATAGTATTTACAGGGATAAGATTGACGACTACATGGAACTGTGGGACCTAAAAGAGATGTACAAGGAAGACATCAGGAAGAACGGGCTCAGGATCGACGGCGTAGATAATCCGTCGGCCAAACAGCTGCAGTCGACGATCAGGCTGATGGATCAGATGCTGGACAAGATGAATCTGACGACAGAAAACGTGGTTTCGGAGGATTGCGATGCCGACGCGCTATGAGCCAAACATAGATGAATGGATCTACCTGATCAAGGGCAACCATATCGAGCACTGCAGGGAGCAGGAGCTCATGATCGATAACAATTTGATACCGGTGCTGGAGCGGAAAGACGTGACAGTGGACGAGGAGAGAATCCGAAGAGGCCTGAGCCTGGAGAAATATTTCCCGTACAAGCTGCTGCCGTGGGAACGGTTCCAGTTCGCAGTCATCACGGGCGTATTCTTGGGGGATGATATCTATTTCCACGAGATCCGGGACATCATCGGGCGGGGAGCCGGGAAGAATGGATTCATCGACTTCCTGGCGTTCTATTTTATTTCTCCGCTCCACGGAATCAAGGGATACAACATTGACCTGATTGCAAACGGAGAGGACCAGGCGAAGACGTCGATCGCAGATCTATATGACATCATCAACGACCCAGAAAAGACGGAGTATGTGAGGGCACTGAACTCAAATTACAAGGCCATGGCGGAGAAGATCGTCGGGAAAAAGATGCGGGCGGAGTTCCGGTTAAACACGACGAGTACGAAGAATAAGGACTCGAAGCGTACCGGCTGCATCATCTACGACGAGAAGCATCAGTACACAAGCACCACGAACATGAACACGCTGAAGTCCGGCCTCGGAAAGATGCGGTGGTGGCGCGAGATCACGATCACGACGGACGGCCACATCCGCGGCGGCGTGCTGGATGACGAGAAGGAACAGAACAGGAACATATTGAGCGAGTATAACCCGCTGAACCGCACATTCGTGAACTGGTTTCGAATCGAGGATGAAGCTGAATGGAACCAGGTGGACAAGATCGTCAAGGCGAATCCGTCCCTGGCATATCCTTCGTTCGATTCCCTGAAGACGACCATTCAGCAGGAGATCACCAACATGCAGAATACGCCGGAATACTACCCGGAGTTCCTGGCGAAGCGGTGCAATTTCCCTGTGAGCGATCCACAGAAGGCGGTGGCCGAATGGGATGACATCGTAGAGTGCTGCAAGGCGTCACCTTTCGAAATACAAAGCAACATGTCATGCGTGGGCGGCGTCGATTACACGAAGACGAACGACTTCGTAGGATGCGTTCTCGTATTCCGAAAGGGCAACGACTACAGCATCATGCATCATTCGTTCATCTGCAAGCGGTCGAAGGATCTGCCGAACATTCACGCGCCGATTGAGAAATGGTGCCAGGAAGGCGTCTGCTCGATCGTTGATGAGGTGGAGGTGCCGGCGGAAACGGTTGCGGAGTGGTTTGCGGAGAAAGCGAAGAGCTACAACATCACGATGATCGGGATTGATAATTTCCGTTTTTCGCTGTTGAACAAGGCGTTCCGACAGGTTGGATTTGACGCATTCGACAAGGAAAACAAGAGCATATGGCTCACGCGTCCGTCGGATATCATCAAGACAAGCCCGATCATCAACAGCCTTTTTATAAACAAGCGGCTGTCAGGCTTCGACAGGATGATGTGCTGGTACACGAACAATACGAAGGCGATCAACCGGGACGGAAACATCACGTACGGTAAGATCGAGCCGAAGCTCAGGAAAACCGACGGCTTCATGGCGTTCGTTCACGCGATGTGCTGCATCGATTCGCTACCAGAGATTCAGGACCTTCCGTCGATCAACATCGGAACGTTCACATACTGAGCCATCCGGCAGCTAAGAGGTAAGTAATGGCAGGATTTACAGATTTTTGGAAATCGTTATATAGCAAGCTCATGGGCGAGAAGACCTACGAGGTGAGCGAAAAGGACGTGCGCGACTTCATTGACAAGAATGAATGGAATCGCCTGGCGATCTATGATTTCGCGCTCCACGTGGGGATCAACATCATCGCCTACGCGCTGTCAAAGTGCGAGTTCAAGACATTCATGAACGGCAAGGAGGTTCGGCAGGGGGAATATTATCTATGGAACTACCAGCCGAACCGAAACATGAACACATCGCAGTTCCTACAGAAGCTCGTGTGGTCGCTGATCTATCGCGGCGAATGCCTGGTTGTGCAGAGTACGAAGGGCGACCTCCTCATCGCAGATGAGTACACGCACGAAACCTATGCGCTTTCACAGGACACATTCTCGAATGTGACCGTCGGGCTGGAATCGGATGGCGGCTGCGCTCATCCGTACACGTTCAGAAGAACGTTCAAGATGGACGACGTGCTGTTCTATCGCCTGAACAACAAGAATGTCACGAATCTTCTGAACCAGCTGATGAACGAGTACGACGGCCTGTTGGAGTCCGCGATCAACAAGTTCTACAAGTCCGGCGGCGAGCGTGGCGTGCTGACGGTCAGCGGTAAGGCACCACAGATCAATTACGGAACGAACGAGGACGGGACCCCGCGAACGTTCAACCAGGTCTATAACGAGATGATGGGGAAGCAGTTCGGGAACTATTTCAGGTCGCCGAATGCCGTCATGACACTGTGGGATGGTTTCACCTATGAGACAAAGGGTGGAGAAGCAAACAAGAAATCGACAAGCGAGATCAAGGACGTCACAGACCTGACGGACGAGATCTATAGCAAGGTCGCGAATGCGATGCTGCTGCCGCCTGGGCTTCTGAAGGGCGACGTTTCCGGCACGAGTGACATCACGAAGAACATGATCACGTTCGCGATCGACCCGATCGCAAAGATGATCGAGCGCGAAAACAACCGGAAGCGCTCAGGCGAAGCTGTTCTGAAGGGAACCTATCAGAAGATTGACACATCAGCCATCCAGCACATCGATGCTTTCGACATAGCGCAGTCCGCGGACAAAATGCTTGCATCTGGCATCTGGTCGATCGACGAGATCCGGCGAAAGGCAGGCGATACAGAGCTGGGGACCGAATGGTCTGGAAAGCACTGGATGACGAAGAACTATGCAGATATTAAAGATGCCGGAACGAATCCGGCTGAAGAAGGAGGTTTGAATGAGTGACCTGAATAAGCTCAGATGGAGAATCGAGCAGAAGGCCGATACTCCGACCGTGCACAAGCTGTTTATCTATGACACGGTCAGATCTGTCGGGAAATTCAACTGGGACACATGGGAGTTTGACGAGTCAGAGACAAGCGCAAAGCATATGCGGGATCTGCTCGACGAGATCCCAAACACAGACAGCATCGAGCTGCATGTGAACAGCAACGGCGGAGAGGTCGGCGACGGCGTGACAATTTACAACCTGCTGCGGCAGAAGGCGCAGTCGGGATGCAAGCTCGTAGGGTATGTTGACGGTTATGCGTACAGCGTGGCTGCAGACATCATCATGGCATGCGATGAGATCCACATGGGCCTCGGCACATCGATGCTGCTGCATTTCCCGTGGATGCAGGCATCCGGAAACGCGAAACAGCTTCGCGACCTTGCTGATCAGCTTGACGCGGTGGGAGACGCTTCTGTGCAGCTCTATATGAACCGCGCGAAAAACATCACGGAGGAAGAGCTCCGGGCAATGATGGAGAAAGAAACCGTATTTTCACCGGATAAGTGCTTAGAGTATGGATTCTGTGATTTCGTAGATACGTATAAGGCAGAGGCGAAGCCGGATGACACAAAGGAAGAGCCGGGCGACGGTTCGGAAGATCCAGAAGAGGATGAGAAGGAACTTCGAGAGCAGCTTAAAAAGCAGCTGGCGACGCAGCAGGAAGTCACTAAGATGCTTCAGTCTCTCAGACAGGCGAAGCCGGCAGCGCCGCAAGTGAATATCAGTAACACTCTCATCGCCGCTATGAAGCGCATGAGTGTTAAATAAACAACCTAGGAGGTAGATTTAATGATTAACAAGGATTTAATCAAGCAGGCAAACATGGCAACAATGCAGAAGCTCTCCGATGCGCTTCAGGCAAACGACGCAGAGGCAGCAGCTGCAGCAATGCAGGAGCTCCAGACATCCGTGTGCGACCAGATCGAGGCGGAGTTCGAGCAGTACAAGGACGTCTCGGACATGAACGTTCTTCAGAGCAGAGGCCTCAGAGCGCTCACATCTGAAGAGAACCAGTGGTATCAGAAGTTCATCTCCGCTGTAAAGTCCGGTGCAAAGCAGGAGATCGCCAACATCGGCGCAGCGATTCCGGTGACCATCATCGACCGAGTGATCGAGGATATCAAGAAGTCTCACGAGCTTCTGAATGCGATTAATCTCGTCGATGCAGCAGGCTCGATGAAGCTCGTTGCAAACGCTACGCAGCTTTCTGCAAAGCTCGGATCGTGGGGCAAGGTGACATCTGCAATCGCTACAGAGGTTACTGCAGGCGTGAAGACGGTGGATGTGACTGCGGCGAAGTACACGGCTTACTTCCTGATCCCGAAGGACTTCGTAAGATTCAATTTCGGATTCGCGCCGATGTGGGTAGATCAGTACATCCGCGCAATCCTCGGCGAGGTGATCGCGTTCGGCCTTGAGAAGACCATCCTGAAGGGCGACGGTAAGGACCAGTTCATCGGCATGGAGATGGACACCACAACAGCAACATCTGGCAAGTATTCAGCGAAGGAAGCGAAGGCGATCACAAACTTCGATGATGACTATGCTGCAGTGATTGCGGATCTCTCCGTAGACGGGAACGGTGACTACCGGGTCATCAGAGAAGCCCTTCTCGTTGTAAATCCGAAGGATTACATCAAGAAAGTGAGACGTGCGCAGAATGCCGTTACATCCGCAGGCGTCATTGACCTGATTTCCCTCACCTACCCGACAAAGGTTGTGCAGTCTGCATTACTTGCGGAAGGTGAGGCGGTCGTTGGAATCGCGGAGAACTACTTCGCAGCGATCAACGGCGGCACATCCGGCGTTGTTGAGTACGATGACTCGGCTCAGTTCCTGGAGGACAACCGCGTATACACCACGAGAGTATACGGAAACGGTCTCCCGGTGGATAACACATCGTTCACGAAGCTGGATATCACCGGCGTAGAGGCTCCGGTGCTTTCCGTGAAGGTGAAGGGCACCGTTACGACAAAGGCGCAGGCGTAAAGGAGATTAAATGAGCGCGTTAAATGTATCAGATGGCATCATTCAGATGCTGAAAGACTATCTGCATATTACCTACACGCTCGATGAATCCACACAGCGGCGACTGGAGAACCAGGCAGCAAACGGCATTGCGTATATCCGACGGTATTGCAATGCCGCTGCGACCTGCGAACCAGGGACGGACTATGCGGCCATGCTCTGCGAATATGTATTGCGGGCAGAGTCCGGGGCGCTGGAGACATTCGGCGTGGACTTCGACAAGGACATCCGAGAAGCGAAGATGCTGACCGAGGTCAATCGCTATGCGGAGGTGATGGGCTATGTTGAAGCGAAAGAGTGATTTTTTGACGTTCTGCGATGGGTGGGGAACATCCTACGAGGTTGTGGACAGGCGGCTGAAGAGAGTGAAGCAGAACGTCATCCACTTTGCAGATCAGACCGTCGGCGAGCGTCGGTACTGGGATGCATATGTAGCGGGGACGCAGATCCAGAAAGCCGTGCTCGTCCCGTATCAGGCCGACGTCGATCGCGGCGATGTGTTCGTGATCGAGGGGAACCAGTACGAAGTGGTTCAAAAGGACTATCGGGGGAATACGATGCCGCAGGCATGGCTGCTGTCGCTTCAGTCTGTGACTGTGAAATACAGAGGATGCGATGGAAATTAAGGTGAATGCGGATGAGCTTGAAAAGGCTACGCAGGACATCCTGAAAGACTTCGGGAAGCGGACGCGTGAAAACGTAAGAGCAGCAGTCGATAAGACAGCAAGCCAGGTTACGAGGAAGACAAAATCAGCCTCGCCGACAAAGTCGGGAAAGTATAAAGCCGGATGGGCTTCACGCGTGACAGAACAGTCGAATGTTCAATATGAGAAGACGGTTTATAACAAGGACCGGTATAGGCTCACACACTTACTGGAAAAGGGACACGGCGGACCGCATCCAGCCGGGCCACATCCGCATATCGTAAAGGACGAAGAAACACAGAAAATATTTGAAGAGAATCTCAGAAAGGAAATCGAATCATGATGACAGCCGAAGAGGTTCGAAGCCTGATTTCGTCTACGGGGTTCTACTTCGATCCAGAACACCCGGACTTCATAGAGAGTTCAAAGAAAGAGCAGCTGACGCCTCCATTTCTGGAATATGAACTGGAGGACGTCAACTTTTTCGCGGACGGAATTATCTATTTTAAACGCAAGAAACTAACGATCAGATTATACACGGACGTATATGACAAGGATGCCGAGAGTACGCTGGAGACGGCGTTACAGGCAGCAGGAATAGGCTTTTTGAAAGAGAAGCAATATTACAATCCTATCGGACTGTGGGAATCTGGCTATCAGATGGAGGTTTAAGAATGCCTAAGAACAAGGTGAAATTCAATGTAAAGAACGTGCATTATGCGCTTCTCACGGAGACAGAAGAGGGGACCATCACATACGGAACACCGGTGGCGATTCCTGGCGCAAGATCGCTTTCAATGGACGCACAGGGAGATCTGACGAAATGGTATGCAGATGGCATGGTCTATTACACGACCGCGGCCAACAACGGATATGATGGCAGCCTCGAGGTTGCAATGTTCCCGGAGTCCTTCAGAACGGACGTACTCGGGGAAACGCTCGATGAGAAGAAGGTGCTGGTAGAGAACGCAAACGTGGAACCGAAGAGATTCGCGCTTCTTTTCGAGTTTGACGGCGATCAGAAGGGAATTCGTCACGTGATGTACAATTGCGTCGCTACAAGACCGGCTGTGTCTGGAAATACAGTAGAGGAGAGCAAGGAACCGGAGACTGAGACGGCGAGCATTACGGCGTCACCACTCAGCGATGGAAGAGTGAAGGCGAAGACATCGGATTCGACGGATGAGGTGACCTACACGAACTGGTACAAGAACGTATACGTATCAACACAGGAGAAGTAAGCGATGGCAGCAGTGACGAAAGAGATCGTAGTCGATGGGAAGGCGGTCAAGTTCAGAGCGTCCGCAGCCATACCTCACATTTACAGATTAAAGTTCGGACGCGACATTTTCGCAGATCTTCAGAAACTGTCGAAGACGCTGAAAACCGGCGGAGGCTTTGAAATCGAGTCGTTGGAGATATTCGAGAATATTGCGTATATCATGGCGCAGCACGCAGCTCCGAACGAGGTGCCAACCGACATAGAAGAGTGGCTCGACAAGTTTGGAACCTTCAGCATCTACGAAGTGCTTCCGGAGATCATCGATCTTTGGGGCATCAACACAAAAACCGAGGTAAAGTCAAAAAAAGGAGTAGGCCATTAGATCGACCAATGACCACTCCTCTTTTTATGCTTCGAGCCGTTCAACTGGGCATATCAATCGCAGACCTGGATCTTTTAACGATCGGGCTTGTGGTTGATATGTACACGGAATCAGCCAACGATCAGGAAGATTATGACCTGGTGGCATCGCAAGAGGACATGGATAAATTCTAATGGCAGACAGAATTAAAGGCATTACGATAGAGATTAACGGTGATACCGTCAAACTATCGAAAGCACTGGAAGACGTAAATAAAAAGATATCAAGCACTTCAGCAAGCCTGAAGGATGTGAATCGCCTGCTGAAGCTGGATCCTGGCAATGCGGACCTGCTGAAGCAGAAGCAGGAGTACCTGAACACCTCCATAGAGGCTACAAAAGAGAAACTGCAGCAGGAGAAGGAAGCGCTCGAGCAGATGCAGGCGTCTGGATCAACAGAAGCGAACCAGGAACAGCAGAACGCGCTTCAGAGAGAAATCGTTGAGACGACGCAGAAGCTGGAGAAGCTCGAAGAGCAGAATAAACATTTCTCCGTGCTCGGTTCTGAGATATCGGCCGTTGGCGACAAGATTTCCGAAGTGGGCGGAAAGATCACAGGCGTCGGAGCAGGGCTGTCGAAGAGCGTGACGGCACCGATCACGGCAATCGGCACTGCATCGATGGCTGCATGGGGCGAGGTCGACGAAGCGCTTGACACAATCACGCAGAAGACAGGCGCTTCAGGCGACGCACTGGCCGATATGCAGGACAGGGCAAAGGGACTCGCCACGACGATTCCGGTGTCCTTCCAGGATGCCGGCACAGCAATCGGTGAGGTCAACACGAGATTCGCAGCGACTGGCGATGAGCTGTCAGATCTATCTGAAAAGTTTCTGAAGTTTTCAAACGTCAACGGAACGGATGTAAATGCGACCATTGACCAGACATCCGCCTCGATGAGGGCGTGGGGTCTGGAAGCGAAGGACGCAGGCGCATATCTCGATACGCTGAACGTCGTCGGCCAGGCGACCGGTATAAATGTCGATGCGCTCAATGCGGCGATGGCATCCAATGCGACGACATTCAAGGAAATGGGAATGTCGGCAGCGGATGCTGCAACATTCCTCGGCCAGGTTGAGGTTTCCGGTATGGACTCCGGCACGGCCATGAAGGGACTTCAGACCGCGATGAAGAACGCGGCGGCGGATGGTAAGGCTTTGCCGGACGCGCTGAAAGACCTTCAGGATAAGATGAGCGGTTCCGCGACCGATACCGAAAAATTGAACGCCTGCATTGAAACGTTCGGATCGAAGGCCGGCCCGCAGTTCTATAATGCGCTGAAAAATGGGACCGTAAACCTCGATGATTTCGGTTCATCCATCAAGGATAATCTAGGAAGCGTTTCCGATACATTTGACGCGATGCTGGATCCGTCAGACCAGATGACGACAGCCATGAACAATCTGAAGGACGTGGGGGCGCAGCTTGGAGACGCGATTCAGGGCGTGCTGGCGCCGATCATTGAGGAGCTGGTGGAGAAACTGCAGAAGCTGAAGGACTGGTTTTCTGAGCTTAATGATAGCCAGAAGGAAATGATTGTAAAGATTGGACTCGTAGCAGCTGCGCTCGGCCCGCTTATCGCGCTGATCGGCACGATCGTATCATCGGTTGGCGGTCTACTGACGAAATACATAGGCCCGCTTGTGACATTCATTCAGTCATCACTGATACCGGCGATCACTGCAATATCCGCGCCGGTACTGGCAGTCGTTGCTGTATTGGCGGCGTTTGCAGCAGCATTTATCTATCTGTACAAGACAAATGATGAATTCAGGGCGAAAGTACAGGTTATCTGGCTGGAGATCCAGGATACGATCCAGAGCGTGATTGAGGCCGTGCAGGCCATCATTCAGACGTTCATAGTGGTTGTGCAGGATGCCTGGGCGAAATGGGGCGACCAGATCATGGCCGTTGTGAATACCGCATGGAACTTCATCATGGCTCAGATCGAACTCGTCATGACGATCATTGAGGGCGTGATCAATGTGATCATGGCCGCGATCAGCGGAGACTGGTCGGGTGCCTGGAATGCAATCAAGCAGCTGTGCAGTGACGTATGGGACGGAATAAAAAACGTTGTCTCTGCGGCGTTCGAATTTATCAAGACGTTTATTCAGACATGCATGAACGTTATAAAAAGTATCATATCGGCCATATGGAATGCCATCAAGTCTGTATTTTCAACGGTTCTTGAATCAATCAAACAGACGGTTACAGACGTTTGGAATGGCATCAAGCAGACCATTTCGGATGTAATCAATGCGATTAAGGATACGGTATCGGAAATTCTCGGAAATATCGCAGACAAGTTCACGGAGATCTTCGAGAGCATAAAGAGCGGGGTGGCTGAGAGAATTACTGCAGTGAAGGAAGTGATCACAGATAAGATCGGTGAAGCCATGGACTTCCTGAAGAATCTGCCGGCGCAGGCGCTTACGTGGGGCCGCGACCTCATCGACAACTTTGTCAGCGGCATCAAGGAGATGGCACATAAGGTTACGGACGCAGTCGAAGGCGTGGCGCGAAAGGTTTCCGACGTACTCGGATTTTCCGAGCCGGAGAAGGGCCCGCTTTCAGACTTCCATACCTACGCACCGGATATGATCGACCTCTTCGTGAAGGGAATCGATGACAATATGTATAAGGTGCAGCAGGCGGTCGAGAAGATGGCCGGAAACATCAGCATGACGGTAAACGGGGCGTCTATGGATAGAAGTGCAACGCCGATCGTGGTGCGGTCCGTGAATACGACCGTGCTGGACGGCAAGATCATCGCGCAGTCTGTGAATGAGAATCTGGGGGCAATGCTGTGATCAGAAAGTTTTACCTGGAAAATGAATATGGCCAGCAGTGGGATTTGAACAATCTCACTACTGGCTTTTTAAATGGTCCAAGCGGGCTGGGATACGAGCGCGAAGCGTCCTACGCACGCATCGGCGACAGGTTCATACGGAACTACATCGAGGACAAGCAGAAGAGCATTACGGGGACGGTGTCATTCGCGCGGGTAAATGGCGAATCACCATATGTTCAGCAGCACGCATTCACTCAGTACGTGAACGCAGCGAAGGATTTAAAGCTCCGGTATATCACGGATTCCGGAGAATACTACAGAGATGTCGACCTCGTGACGTTCGAAAAGTCTGAGATCGATGAGAACGGAGCTCTCCAGTGTAGCGTCTCATTCACGTGTCGAAGCCTGTATTATTCAAACGCAACGGATAGATTTGTCGTGCAGAGAATCACCGGCGAGTATCGATTTGATGCGCGCTGGCCGGTACGTTTCTCAGACTACCAGTACAGGCGAATGACGATTTCGAACGACGGGCATGTCTCGGCACCATTCACGCTCGATCTGTACGGGTATCTCGAAAGCCCAACTATATTCGTTGAACAGAACGGCGTGGAGGTGGCGCGTGCCGTATTCCCGGTGACGGTAGAGCTGGGAGAGCACATAGAATACAGTTCGGTTGATGGAGATCTGTATTGCAGGCTGGTGAAAAACAGCAGAGCGGTGGAGAACATCGTCCCGCTGTTGGATATTGCGAATGAGAATTTCTTTAAACTTCCGGTCGGCAATTCTCAGTTCAACATTACGGGAAACACACAGGTGACGTCACGAACGATCATGACGATTTTCAAATACTACAGGGTGGTCTAAATGTACATCGCTTATATTCTGGACAGCAAAACGCTGAAGACAAAAGACATTCTTGAGTACTCAGAATATGACTTTTCGGAAGACATCGATTATTCAAATAAGTCAACGATTACAGCGGCGCGCAAGCCGGCGATCGAAGACAACGACTTCGTGATTTGCAAGGACGGCAACAGCATTGCGTTCCAGGGATTATGTGAAAGCTATAGCTCCAGTAAGAATGACGCCGAATATACAATCACGCTTATTCAAAAGGAGAATTTCTTCGACCGTTCAATCTTCGTGAGCGGCGAAGAACTGATTTCAACCGTCGGAATCGAAGATTTCATCGTGAAATGCATCACGGAAAACTGGCTTGATACCGGTGACGAGCTGATGGATGCGAAAAGTATCACCGTAGCTGCAGCAACGCATACTAAGGTGAATGCAGCAGTGTCAACAACGGTGGATGTGCAGGAGAACGTTTTCAACTTGAAGACCTATTTGGGAAACGTGAAACAGTATTATGGCATCTACCTCGATTATGAATTTGAGAACGGAAAGCTTCGGATCCTTGTGAATCGAAAGAATGCAGCGGCACTGCCTGTAGATATTCAGGTTTCTGATATCACTGATTACACGGAGGTGTACGACATCAATGTGCTGGCAAAGCTGAACGTGAAGTGGAAAATACCGGATACGGAGGAAAACGGCGTAACGATTGTGGGAGCCGTGGCCGATCGGAAGTTTTATCTGAGGACGGACAAAGCCATCACAGAGGACGGGAGTGACCCGGACAGGGCAGCAGGCGTCGTGCGGAATAAGTGGATTGAAACAGAATCAGAAGATGAGATGATCCAGCAGGTGCGAAACGAGTTCACGAGCAATTCGTATAATCACAAGATTTCGTTCTCACTGATCAGAACATCGAAGCTGTATTCAGAGTCTGACTTCTATGTCGGCCGGAAGTGCACGATCAAGACAAAGACCGGAATTCGCGCATCCATTATCACGCAGGCACAGGTTTCAAGCTCGTCAGCATTGAAAGACATTGTATTCGGGAATCTCAAGGTAACGTTAATAGAGAAGCTGAGGAGGACTTAAATGGTAAATGGTATCGTATTCAGCGATCAGCTGATGACATCCTCGAATTTTGCGCACTTCGTGTGGACGTTTCTAAACCACGCGAACGGAATAACAAAGGGATGCGGGCTCACGCACACAACAGAAAGAGTTTCGATTGCAGCGGGGTATTTCTTTACGTTTGGCCGCATGGTGCAGATCGAGGGCGTAGAGACGGTGAAAATGCCGGAAGTGCAGTCCGGACAGATGTACTGCCGTCTGGTTTTTGAGGTGGATCTGTCGAAAGAAAACACGACGGAAGCATTCAATCAGGGATATTTCAAAATTCTTACAAACGCATCGGCTACGCCATCCATGACGCAGGAAGATCTGGATAATGGTGGCACAGTGTATCAGATGCCGTGGGCTACGTTTACGAAGACGGCTTCTGGAGCGAATGACTTCAAGGACGAGCGACCAATCATCGATATGTCAGATTTATGGAACGGAGCAGGGTTCCTGAAAACGGCAGCAGCAAAGCAGGTGATTGACGTTACACTGGCGGCGTCGGACTGGGCTGGATCGGCGGCACCATTCACGCAAACGGTCAAGAGCTCAAAGATCACAAGCTCGATGGATCCGCTTCTCATCAAGCGTTTATCAAGCACAGCGAGTGCGGAAACGGCCAGAGCATACAATAAGGCGTTCGGGATTGTGTCGTCGGGCACGGCGGTCACGAACAACGGTTCAGTGACATTTAAAGTATACAAAAAGCCGGCAACAACAATCACGGTTGGGCTGAAGGGAGCGTATTAAATGGGACTGGTAAGTATTTCAGGAGGAGCAGGCGGAGGAGTCGCGTCGGATGAGCTGAGCGTCACGAAGGACAAGGTCGTGGCCGGCCAGACATACGTGGGAGCAGATACGGACGACGAGGCCGGAACAGGCACGCTGCCGGATCACGACGCAGTCACGGATGCAGTATCGGTGGCCATCGACTCGACGAATTATAAAGTCAGGATCTCAAACGGAGCATATAGAAAAAACTCGGATTCCGGTAATCCGGAGGTGAAGGGATCTCTGGCATCGTTAAGAACAGCAATCGGATACGTTAACACAGCTAAGGTGCTCAGCGACACCACGATCGCCGGCATGAAGGGGACACTGACAGTTTCCCCGGCGACAAATTTTAAGGCGGCCCAGTACGCAAATAAAACGCCGCAGTGTACCTGGGCCAGACCATCAAGAGGCAGCATGTGGAGCGGCATCCGTATCATGTGGCGCTCTGACAGGTACCCGGAGAGTCCAAATGACGGAAATGTGTTCTATGAGGGTGCAGATACGTACGGGCGCAAGAACATCGGTACGAATGGAACCATCTATTTCAGCGCGTGGTCCTATCTCACGACAAACTATGGACGGATTTACAGCGAGAGATCGGTTACGTCTGTCTATCTTTCAGCGGCATCTGGCCGACAAGTCCTTACGTCGTCCGGCACGTTTACGGTTCCTGCAAATGTCCGGCATATCAAGGTTTTTATGATTGGTGGCGGCGGAGACGGAGGCGATGCTGATGCGAAGTCTGGCGGTGGTGGTGGCGGAGGATACCCAAACACCGTAGGAATTGACGTTTCGCCTGGGCAGCAGATCGGATATGCGGTCGGGAATAGAAACTCAGCAACTGTTTTCGGAGGATACTCGGCAGCAGCCGGAAAGCGTGGAGACAGCAATGGAAACGGCGGAAACGGAGGAGCTGGCGGCGGAGCGTACGGACAGGACGGAGGATCTAACGGCGGAAACGGAGGATGGAACGGCGATAGATCCGGTGGATACGGAAGCGGAAGCGCTGTGCGTGGGCCGGATGGCGTGTATTATTCCGGCGGCGGTGGCGGCGGTGGAACAAGTAGTTCGGGCAGAGGCACCGGAGGCGAAACCGGCGGTGGTGCGGGCGGATATCCGCAGGCATCCACACAGCTATCGTATTGGAATGGCGACGATAATACGGGCGGTGGTGGCGGCGGTACCGGCAATGCAAGACAGACGTGGTCCGCTGGGCGCGGAGGCTCCGGCATCATTATCGTCGGCTGGGGTGATCAGGAATGGTAGGTGAATGATGGAATTAAAGCAGAAGAAAGATTATGCATTTATTTGCAATAACGGAAAGGTTGACGAGGTCTTCGCGGTGACGAAATGCGACAATCCGTCCGAGGCTGGCAGCATTGCCAAAGCAATCAAGGGGCCGACGGCGTATGCGAAGGAGTGCGGAAGCTACAACCTGTATGCACCGACGGTATATAGGAACGGAGTGTTCTACAATGTCAACGAGGAAACCGGCGAGGAAACAGAAGCCGAGTTCATCCCATCGACAGACGCACAGATCGCAACGCTTCAGCACGATAATGAGCAGCTCACAATCGCGCTGGCGATGTTGCTTGGAGGTGAATCCAATGAATGACGAATACTTAGTGATCATCATAAAGGCGTGTATTTATAGAGTTCGACGCGGTGAAAATCTCGAAGATATCCTTGCGGCGAACAAGAGACTGACCGAGGAAGACAAAGCGAAGATCAGGGAGGCTATCAATGGCTGATGTATTAGTAGTAGACAAAGACAGCCGGACAGTCAGGGTACCAGCCGGGTTCGTGCTGGGCGTGGAATCTGACGAGGATACGAATAAAGTCACGATGAAGGTACCGCGGTGGGTGGGCAATGATGGAGACATTGACCTGTCGCTGTTCTCACTAAGAATCGTGTACGTGAACGCGAATGGAATCAAGGGGACGCACTCGATCGCAGATGTGGCGGCGTGGACATCGCGGGATGACACAGAGTTCCAAGATGCGAAAGCGGGCGGCCAGTTTTTGAAAGTTGTGTGGCCACTGTCGAGGCTTGCGACAGCCGGAAGAGGAAAGACGTTTTTCTCATTATGCGCAATCACTCAGAATGCAGCAGGAGACACGATCAACGAGTGGAACACGGAGGTGTGTGGACTCACGGTAAAGCAGGGCCTCGAAATTGATGATTCGGACCTGACGCAGGAAGCTGAATCGGTGATCAACCAGCTGCTGGCCGATATGAGCGCATCGGCATCGGATGCAGCGAGGTCGGCCAAGGAATCGGCATCGTCGGCAGCCGCATCGTCGAAGTCTGCAGAGGCAGCGAAAGCCTCGGCGAATACGGCAGAAAGCCATAAGAACGCAGCGGAAGCATCGGAGAAAAGCGCGGTCGCGTCGAAGACGGCAGCTGCAGCTTCTGAGAAAGTAGCGGCAGAAGCAAAGGCAGCCGCA
>ERZ1026876.481-NODE-481-length-23567-cov-23.294573_pt1 | contig 23567 bp, 26 predicted proteins | sample MGYA00380168_ERZ1026876 | MGnify/ENA primary metagenome ERZ1026876 (study PRJEB33269, sample SAMEA4719804) | human gut metagenome | biome: human-associated habitat; feature: organic feature; material: feces | place: Cameroon | collected 2013-10 ... | reverse complement strand
TTACTTTATTTTACCTTACTTTACTTTATATTAGGGGGGGTTATTTTGCTTCAATGATCAAAATAATTTTTCCATTAAAAATATTTTCATTAACTCAATTGGGACAGAAAGAGTGCGATGGATCTTTGTTTCCGAAAGTTTCAAAAAAAGATTGTATGTTTAGAAAGGAGGGTGGCAAGAACAACAAACACAACCCTCAATGATTTTTTTTGAACTTAAAGACTATTTATAAATGAGACCTCAATGATATTGGAAAGACGCATTGAATTATCAGCAAAGAAATATTGAAAAGGGTCGCACCCTTTATAAGTCCTATCCTGTCTTTCCATAACTATTTAGGGTAGGACTTTTTTATTTATTTTGAATTATTAAAAACAATATAGTTATGGAAGAGAATAAAGTGGCTATACAACTTAATTATAAAGCCTTTGAAATGATTCAGGAGTTCAATGATAACCCCGAAAAGCAATTGCGGCTATTGAAACTCATTCTCAATTGTTCTTTTTTAGGAGAGGAAATCAATGATGAGGATATGGCTGTGAGGATGACGGCAAAATCAATATTGCTTGACATTGAACAATGTAGAAACAATTACATAGAGAAATGTAAGAATAATGCAAAATATGGCATCCAAGGCAAAGAGTATGGTGTCCAAGGCAAAGAGTTTGGTAAATTAGGTGGCAGACCAAGAAAGGGAGAAAGCCTTGAAGACTACACCATCAGAAAAAAAGGTGAAGACAGTAAATGGACAAAGATGTTCAATGAAATCAAGCAAGACAGAGACCTTATCATCCAAATCAAAAACAGAACCATACCAAAGGAACTCATCAGTGATTTTGTTGAAAGATATGGAGCAGAGACTGCATCGAATGTTCTTGATTGGATTCGCAATAGATATATTATAAACTAAATGAAAAATGAATAGGAAAGAATTAAAGAAAAAGATTACTGATTTGCTCAAGGAGTTCAAAGGTGATGATTATATAAGTCCATCATATAAGCAGATTTTCAGCCTTATGAAAGGCTATAATTATCTGAACGTTACCAACTTGTTCAAAATAGACAAGAGAATTGCTTTCAAATTGATTAGCATAATTGGCGATTTGCCCAATGAAAGGATTTTTATTTTAGGCCATGACGAAGAACAATAAATCAAAATGACTATTCTGTTTAATTTTTCCCTATCTTTGGACATTCAAAAACCCGATAGATATGGAAAACAACAAAAAGCCATTAAGCCCGTCAGAGTTGTTCTCAGCCTGCATCCACAACCAAGAGGTGTTCAAGGCAGGCGCACAGGACATAGCGGACATCCTCAACGCACTGTTGGAGGACTACATAGAAAAGAACCTCAACGACATCGACAAGTCAAGGATATACAGGGCTATGTCAATGTACATAGAGGAGGAAAGGCCACTACAGGACATTTGGAACTATCTTGACCCCGATGATGATTAAAAAGTAAAGAACTATTCACTTTTTTCCCTGTGAGCATATATTTATAGTAAAAGCCTACAAGTATATGACACAGGGAGAAATCACAGTTGAGACACAGGAACTCAAGGACTACAACTATATCACAGCACTGAACAACGACCTTAACCTATTCATCAATCTGACCAAGACCGACCAATATCAAAGCCATGATGCGGAGTATGACAACGGCATCATTGAGATAAAGGAAAGATGCACTACCGACAGGAAAAACCCGAAGAACGGGGAATCTTGGTGCTATGCCAAGGACATCTTCATAGAGGAGCATAAATTGAAAGAGTTCGCCAAGTACAAGGAGAAAAACAACCAATGGCACTACATCAACATCTTCACAGCATCGGCGGATACCAATGAAGAATTGATTTTCGTTTATGATATTCGTCAAATGGCAGCAAGAAAGACATTGGAACTGTCGGAGAAGCCTATCTACATCCAATCAATGAAAGGCACAAACATTCCGCCCCACTATGACAAGAGATGGCTCATACCGACAGTAATAGACAACAAAATCAATCCCGACCTAAAGATTTATGCCAAGTCAAAATCTACAGGCAAGTACCAAGAATTTGACGAGGAGTACTACAGGAAATTCAAGGATAAACTGAACTCCAAGCAGCATATAATGGGAAGATTTGATTTTCCTCACACAGACAAAAACCTAAAGGATATGCGCCTCTACAGCATATTCAATGCCTAAACCATTGACAGTCAATAAAAAGCCCAAAATAAAGTACATACATTTGATTTAGGGAAATCAAGGAAATACATAGGAAAAAAAGATCCATTTAATGACACAGAGATTTAATGTTCATTCGGATCAAAAACATCAAAGAATTAAAAATAAAAAATGTATATTTAGAATGGACATTTGATTGTCCGTTTTTCAACTATTTAATTTTGCCATAACATTTGACAGGTCGGTTCTATGAGTACAATGCGAGCGAAACGCATACCGACCACAAAAAAGATAAAAAAGAAAACGAAAATGAGAGCATTAAGGAAAGATGAGATTGAGGTAAGAGTGGCCTCAACTCAAAACAATGTAGCACAGTTGCTACTTTATAAGACAGCAAGAACAGATGCAGCCATATTGGATGAAACATTCGGACAGTTCAATTGGCAATGTTCATACACAGAGAATAAGGGCAATTTATTTTGTACCATTTCAGTAAAAGACCCCAACACAAATGAATGGGTAAGTAAGGCAGATTGCGGCAGTGAATCCAATATAGAAAAGGAAAAGGGAGAGGCATCAGATGCATTCAAGAGAGCAGGCTTTAGATGGGGAATTGGAGTTGAACTTTATTCCACCCCAAGAATTAAAATCCCAATGGAGGAAAGCGACATGTACAATGGCAGGTTCTGCCAATCATTCAGCCTAAAGGATATACAAATCAGTCCCGACCACAAGATAACATCATTGACCATACAGGACAGGAGAGGCAATGTGAGATATACATATAACGCACAACAACCACAACAGCAATATCAGCCTCCTGTCCAACAATATGCACCAATACAGGAAAATGCACAGAGTTTTGATTTTAACTTCTCACAGCCTATAAGAGTGGCGGCAACGGCACAGCCTAAAAGAAAGACAAGATACACCAATGACGAGTTCATCAGCAGATTGAGCGAGGAGAAACAGAAATACCTCAATGACCTCAACAAACTCAACAAACTCAAGAGGTTCTATGATTGGTGGATGGCAGCGGATACAAAATACCCGAACAAAACAAGGGTAGAAGCAATGAACTATTTTGATTTTGAAACAAGGATTGAAAAGTGGATGAACAATTAGAAGATTTGGTCTATAGAAAAATATGAAAATTAGGAAATATGGTTGTGGTCTTTTTAGTGGGTCTTGTTATTCCGCAACCTATTAAGTTTTCATTTATCTTTTTTCCCTATGGAGAGTTCTTCTCTGTAGGGATTTTTGATTTTGAAAGATTCAAAAATACACAAATGAGTGCAGAGATTTGATTTTTTTGCAGATTGAAAAATGATCGTTATATTTGTGCCAATATTGTAGCCGTCTCAGAGGTGGAGGGTTTTGCTTCGCTCCTGTTAAGGGCTTGATTGAGATGAGGTTAGGATAGGGCTAAATGGGTCGAGGTTCGAGTCCTTCCCCCGCTACTAACCCATTGATAATCAAGCACTTACAGAGATGTGAGTGCTTGTTTTTATTTAATAGCACTAACAAGAAAAAACGAAACTGTAGCCCAAACCCAAGCCCTTTGAAAATGGCCACAAAAAACAATGTTAAACCATCAAAATCAAAGAGTTATGGAAGTTTCATTCTATTGCAGGGAAAGCAAGACCAACAGGCAGGGGATAGCCCCTATTGAGATGTCTATCCACATTGGCGGAAAGCGCGTCTTCATCAACCTTGACAGGAAAGAACAGCCCTCAATGTTCAAAAAATCAATTCTTCAGAAGAAGCCCAACGAGGTAAAGGACTATTTGGACGCAACAAGGCGCAACATCAATACAGCCCTTACAGAGATAGCGGACAGGGGTATGCCACTGACAACCAACACATTGAGGGACTATTTGAGGGGTGGCGGATTCAAGTCATTGACCATAGCGGATGTATGGGACGAGTATATGTCCATATTGTCCAAGAGGGTTGGCAAATCATTGACCATCGGCACAATACAGAAATATGAAAAAGTAAGGGAAAGGTTCAGCCAAAGCATTGATTTTCAGAAGCCTATCACAGCCATAGCCAACAAGACTGTAGCCGATTTCTACTATACACTCCAAAAGGGCTACAGTGAGAGCAGTGCAGGCGGAATGATGACAAAATTAAAGTCTGTAATTACCTATGCCATTGACAACGGCTATATGAAGATAAACCCGTTCAGCACCGTCCGAATAAGCAAGGGAAAGCCTACAATCGAATATCTGACGGAGAATGAACTGCAACTCATCAAGGCCAAGGAAATGCCGAATATGAGGCTGAAAAAGGTTAGGGACTTGTCATTGTTCCAAGCGGCAAGCGGCCTCTCATATGCAGACCTTGCACTGCTGAAGCCCGAGGACATGAAAGAGACGGACAGCGGTGTCCATTATATCAAAGGCAGGAGAGCAAAGACAGGCATAGAATATACCTCAGTCATTCTTCCGTTTGGCCTTGAGATATGGCGCAAATATAGCGGCGTTTTGCCCCTGTTGAGCAATCAGAGGTATAATTCATACCTAAAGGAAATTGAGGCGATTGTAGGGCTTGAAAAGGGGCTTCACAGCCATATCTTCCGCAAGACCTATGCGACTATGTTGCTGAACAGAGGTGTGAGGATGGAGACTGTGAGCAAAGCCCTTGGACATTCCTCAACAAAGATAACACAAGCTTACTATGCCAAGATGCAGGACAACACCATAACATCAGAGATTTCCTCTGTATTTTGATTCATACTGTAGCCCACTTTTATTTTGAAGCCCCTTAAAACATTGATTTTGAGGGGCTTTCTTTGTTTAGGTTCAAGTCCTACACAGACCGATGAACATCTATTGACACTTTTTGCCCTGAGGATATATTTATATAGAGAGCGAACTATTCAATAAAATAAAATCTTTTTACTAACGACCAAAAAAAATGATAGCCTATGACTTCCTAATTTTGATTTTCATTTGCTGCATAGCCATCGGAGGAATAACACTGTGTTTGGACAACAAGAACGATGACGAACAATGAGATAGTACAGCACTACATCAATAACCGACTGATAAAGACCTGTGTTGAGGTGCAGGGCAGGAGGGCACACATAAGCGAGTACACACAGGATGACATATTCCAAGACGTTGTTCTCATCCTGCTGACCTATGAGAATGAGAAACTCAACAAGATACACAGGGAGCGACATATGAACGCATTCATCACAGGCATACTTACCAACCAAATCTATTCGTCCTGTTCAGCATTTCACAAGGGCTACAGGAAGTTCGACCAAGTAAGCGATGAGATAACTTGGAGAGAGGAGGAGAGATATGACGAGACATTCAACCCATTTGAGAAACGACCCGAATATGAAAAAATCAAAGAACCAAAAGACATTTGACATAGAGATGGCATTACAGGACTATCTCACATTTGAGGACAGCGATGATGACGCATTGAGGACACTAAAGGAGCGGATACTCTCATTGCGACCTGCCGAAAGGCGGATACTATTGACCTACATTGATTTCGGAACATATTCCGAGACGGCAAGGGAGTTCAATGTGTCCTCCACCTGCATAAGGAAATATATAAACGACATTAGACTTAAACTGATATGATAGGAGATTTCATTTTGTTGGCGGTTATTTGTGTGGCCGTCATTGACCTTTCGGGGTTTGTGGAGAGCATTGATTGGGGTTTGCAGAAATGGTTGGGAAATCCTTTGTACCATTTGCCAAAGCCTTTTTCCTGTAGTTTATGCTGCTGCTTTTGGTGCTGCCTGTTCTACATGCTGATATATGGCTGCCTTTCATTGTATGGGATTGCTTCAGCATTGGTTATAGCCCTGTTCACACCTGTCATTGAGCATACCATCACAATCATCAGAGACATTGCGGACAGGTTGGTGTTCGTTGTTGCCTCCCTGTTCAGTATTAAATAAAAAAAAATCAAAATAAAATGGATGCAAAAGCACACAAGGCACTTTCTGCCAAGTACAGGGACACATTGGAGAATGTGAGCAACGGCGGATATTATCGCCTGTCAATGGACGAGTTCAATGAGATTGTGGAGATTGCGGCCTATCCCGTCAAGAAGTCGGAGGTGGGATGCAGCGGCTGCCGGAACAGAATCATCAGAGCGATAGCAAGGGACTACACCTCATTTCAGCCGAAGAGAGGAAGACCGAACAAGATTGACTTGGATGCAGAATAAGGGCGAATAGCCTATGATGGACTTGAACCTATGGATATAAGATATTGAAAATCAAAAGAGTAATAAAAAAGAGATTAAAATGGGCTACAATTTATGCCAAAGAACAAGACGGACAGAAAGGTTAGTGCCAATGTAAACGACATACAGATAAACGGGCATCCCGTCAAGCCCGAGACCGCCGAGTTGGTGAGGCAGACGGCAATGAAGATAGCGGACGGAGCGACAAGGAAAGAGGCGATTGAGTTTATTTCAGAGAAGAACGGAAGCAAATCTCTTGACTATCTTGGGGATATTTATGTTGCCGCATTGAAGTACCTCAGACCGAGCGATGATGCAAAGGAGGGCTTGGCCATTGCAAATCTTGGCAGGCTTGACCGAATCATTGACAAGAACATTGACAAAGCCCCTGCTGTTGCGATTGACGCGATAAAGGAGCAGAACAAGATGGCAGGCATAACGGGCGGAAATGTTGTCGCTGTGAAGACCAATGATGACGGGACGGCGGAGTTTGTGGTGAAGTTCGGAGGATAGGGAGATGACACTGTTAATGCCTCAACTCACTGACTACCAACAACGGGCATTTGATTTTTTCGGGGACGGCAGGGGCAAGATATTGATAATCAAAGCCCCGAGACAGGTCGGTAAGACATTCTTCAACATCAGCGAACTCATTTATTCAGCATCTATCCTCAAGAAGTCGGTGAGCATCATTGTCGAGCCGTCTGTTTTCCTTGCGAGAAAGGTCTATAATGACATTACAAAAGCCCTCAACGGAAGCGGAGTGATAGCATCAGCCAACTCCACCACCTGCGAGATAAACTTCATCAACGGAGCGCAAATCATATGCAGGTCGATTGAATCAATGTCGAGGGGTTTGACCGTCAGTGGTATCCTCATAATAGACGAGACCTGCTTCATTGACGATGAATCCATTTACACCTTGCTGCCTCTGATAAACGCAAACAATGCAGGTTTGATTTTGACCTCATCCCCGTTTACTGCCGAGGGCTACTTCTACAATATGTACATCAAGGGAATGGATGGAGACGACCCGAACATCAAATCTTTTGACTGGAGCAAGGAGGAGGGCATAAGACAGTTTTTAACAGAGGAAAAGAAAGCCCTGTATAGGACAGTGATGTCAAGGAACAAGTACACAACGGAGATACTTGGGGAGTTCCTTGCGAATGACGGTCTTTTGTTCACCAACATCAGCGCCTGCATAGGGGATGCAGTACCAACGGAGAGGACGGCATACATAGGCATTGACTTCGCAACGGGGTCTGAGGGGGGGGACTTTACCGTCCTCACTGCAATCAACGGCAAGGGACAGGTATTCAAACAGGTGGCAGTCAATGACTTGACACCTGCAAAACAGGTTGATTGGCTTGTAGGAATTATAGAGAACATCAAAAAGGGCTACACTATCCGAACCATATTGGCCGAGAAGAACAGCATAGGTGCAGTATATATCGACTACATGCGAAAGAGCCTACAAAAGTCCAACCTCACAGTGCAGGAGTTCAACACAAACAATGACAGCAAGAGGAGGATAATTGAGCAGTTGCAGGCGGCATTCGAGCACAACGACATAACCATACCGAATGACCCTCAACTCATCAACGAACTCAAGAGGTTCGAGGCGATTGTAAACCCTACAACAAAGGTTGTGAGGTATGAGGGCAAGAACTGCCATGACGACCGAATCCTATCGCTTGCATTCGCATATGAAGCCTACCTCAAGAGGCTTGGCACATTTACAATAAGTTTTGCATAATCAATGAATTAAGATATATGATATTTGATTTTTTCAAAAAAAGAAAGGATGAAAAAGCCCCTATAGGTTGGGGAGACATCACATTGGGGCAGTTCCAACAGATGCAGAAGTTGGACACAAAGGACGAGGACTATCTTTTCAAGTTCGCCGCGATAGCCTACAACATTGACATTGACGAGTTCTATTCAATGCCATTGGACAAGGTGAACGAGTACATGGCGCGGATCCAACCGATGCTTTCGGAACAGGCGAGGCCGACAATAGAGAAAATCAATTCTCCACACATCACCCTCAACGGCAGGGAGTATGAAATTACAGGCTATGACGGGGACTTGACATTGGCTCAATATATTGACTTTCAAAGTTCTTTTAGAACTTATAGGGACAACATGGAGGAGTTTCTTGCCATCCTGTTAGTGCCAAAGGGAAAGAGGTACAACGAGGGCTATTCAGTCAGTGATGTCGTCAAGGACATGGAGGCAATGCCGATAGGGACGGCAATGGGAATATCAAGGTTTTTTTTTCTCAAGTGGAAACGATTGTCGGAGAGTTCCCTAACCTGTACACAAAGAATATTGCTACAGCGCCTGTTGAGGGACAGGAAGACAATGACCGAGGACGAAAGGACGGAGACGGAAATGGCTCTGACGGCACTGAGGGCACAGAGAATGCAGTTGCAGGAAATGGAACGCGAGTTTGGTTTCAGATGATGGACGAGGTGATGAGATACACCCTGTTGGACATACATCAGATGTTCCCAATGCCTGTTAGAGAGTTCCTCACCTACTACTCATATTGCGCTTGGAAATTACAGAAAAAGAACGATGAGATAAAGAAGATGGAAAGGGCTATGAAGAGAAAGTACAGATAAATGTTCCATACTGTAGCCCTGTTTATCGGAAAAATTAAACGGGCTTTGATTTTCAACGGGTTATGGATGAAAGGTTCAAGCCCCACAAGGACTGACGGCAAAAAAATACTAAATAGAAAAATGGAAATTGACAGATGGCCTAACTTGGAGAAGTTCCTCAACGACTACAAGGATGTGTTTCAGAGCAAGTTGCAGGAGAGGTTGCAGGAGAACAACTCAAACGCCTCTTATTCATTGCTCAAGTCGATAGAGATGAGGGTGGATGTTGACGGGAGCAAGTTCATTGTGAAGTGCTCCCTGTTGGACTACTACAAATGGGTGGACAAAGGTTCAAAACCCCATAAGAAAAAAGGGGACGGCTCATTCATCCCTGCAATAAGGCGGTGGATACTTGTCAAGCCCGTCAGACCATATCCGACAGCAAACGGGAAACTGCCGACAGTTGAGCAACTCACATTCCTCATATCAAGGAAAATCAGACTGGAGGGAACAAAGGGCACAGGGTTTTTCACTGACACAAAAAAGGAAATGAACAACAAGGAATGGAAAGCCAAGATAAAGGAGGCAATGAAAAAGGACATAAGGGCACACCTAAAGGAAACCCTGCAACAGTTGAGCAATAAAAACAATTGATATTCAGAACATTATGGTTAAATTACCTGTTTCATCCGTCAATTTTGGTGCGGATGCGAGTGAGAACGAGACATTGTATGTGGAGGCTGCAAGAGAGCCGTCATACTCTGTCAAGGCGATACAGGGAGGAAGCGCGGCACTGTACTCCCTCAGACAGTATGGAAATGGATGGCTGTTCAAGATTGACCCTACAGAGTGGCAGTCGGAGAGCGAGGTTGCAGACATTGACGAGATAACATTCGACGACGGGAACGGCACTGCGGCATTGAGGGTTGTCGTCAACCCTGCCCCTTATGGCATGTTGTGGTTTGACACTGAATATGCCGTCCTTGCGCCGAGGAGCGAGACAAAGAGGGTTTACTTCAACATAATCGGAGGAAACGACACACCTGTAGCCCATTTCGACAGCAAGGCTATAAAGTCGGTGCAACTCACAATGACGGGCACTGTCGAGGCGAGACGGACAGGATATATAGACATCACCTGCAATGACAACACAGGGGCATTCGAGAGCGGCATTGTATGGCTGACGGCCTCTGACGGGGACGGGCACATCCTCAGACGAGACCTCCAATTTTTCCAACCCTCAAAGAAAGTCTTTCCCTGTTGGAAAGAAACGATTTATGAGACGGCCACTGACACAGGTCTTGTGGAGTATGCTATTGTGGATACTGACAAAAATAAAACGATTTATAAGGCGAGGGCGGTGATATTGTTGGAGACACTCAAGATAGATGTCTCAAAGATTGTTTCGCCATTGCTCTTCAGTTCATTCGGGTTCGAGGCCTGCTGCGGATTCGTCAAGGACACAACTGCGACACTTAATTTTGCCCTCTACATCAACGGAGAGCCTGTACAGTACTATATGGCATATGACAACTACAGTTATGACAGGGGATATTATGACGGCAGGAGCAGGCTTCTCAACGACCCGATTCAGAACAGGTATGCAAAGGGGCAGCCATACTTCTTCACAGCCCTCAACCTTGGGAACGACAAGTTGAGGCTTGACGACGCGAATGACTATGAACTGACGGAGGGCATCACCCATTTCGGGGAGTGCGACGGGGAGGATGTGATAAGCGCCAAGATAGGGAACTCTGAACTCTCATACAAGGCGGAGCAGTGGTGCGGACGGTACATTATCTACTACATCAACGCATATGGCGGTCTTGATTGGCTTCTGACGGAGGGATATGAGGAGATGACCGACACAATGGCGGACGGCACAATGACGCACCCATACTCCAACATCAGCACCGAGTTCGGCAAAGCGCAATACCTGCGGACTATAAGCCGCAAAATCAAACTTCATACAGGTTGGCTGACCAACGAGGAGAGCGGACGGATGCATCACCTGTTGGAGAGCGCGAGGGTTTGGCTGTATGACGCGGAGAACGGTTCTGCAAGCCCTGTACTCATTGCTGACACATCAATGACCTACAAGACTTTCGAGAACCAAGGCAGGCAGTTGGTATCCTATGACATCAACCTTGAGTTCTCACAGAGCAGAATAAGGAGATAACCGATAAAATAAAAAAACATTTCATTTTCCAAAATAAAAATTGCCCCTGCTGTAAAAGGTGAGGGCATTGATTTTTTTACTAAATAGAAAAACAGGACATGGATTTCAGACTGTACATAAACAAGCAGGAGTGCGACCTCAACCAAAACTTTGCCGTCCAACTGTCATATGCGGCGGAGGACACACAAAGCCCGTCTGCGGTACTCACAGAGTATTCAAAGACAATATCATTGCCGAGGACGGGAAACAACGATTTGATTTTCAATTTCATAGGGGAACTTGACAGGGTGCAGGCGGATGAGGACGGATACTTCACACCGCTTGAGAGAATGCCTATGACACTGACATACAGGGGAGCGGTTGTGCTTGACGGCTATGCCAAGTTGGAAAGTGTCTCAAAGGATTCATATAGTGTGTCCCTGTATAGTGGTGTGGCGGATTTCTTCTATTCCTTATCCACTGATACTGACGGAGATACATTCACTTTGGACAGATTGAGGTTCGAGACCAACTTAGACTTCAACATCAACAAGGAGGCGGTAAAGGAGGCATGGGACAGGCTCAATGCTTCCGACAGGACGGGGACGAGCAAATGGGACACAATCAACTTCGCGCCGATGTACAACGGGCTGCCCGATGACTTGGATGCTGCAAAGGCACTCATAAACATCAGCGGTTCGACTGTCTTCACCACATCCGCCACCACTGACGGAGGCAAGTCATACAGCACATATCAGAACAGTATGCTTGCCCTTGCTGAACTTTCCACCGAGCACACAGAATGGGAGGTAGGGGACTTGAGGAGTTATTGCCAACGGCCTGTCCTCAATGTCTCAAAGATGTTTTCGGCGATACAGAGGACAGCCGAGGGAAAGGGCTACAATCTGATATTGGACAAGGGATTTTTCAATGACCTAAACCCTTACTATTCAAAGTCTTGGATGACATTGCCGATGCTCACACAACTTGAGACGGAGGGGGACACTTGGATGGGGAACTGCAACTATACACAATCGGCATACTTCAAGCCCGAGACGCTGAACGAGACGGGTATTGAGTTCAAGGGACAACTGAACGGGGCTGTAATCACCATGCCCGATGTGAACGGAAAATCAAACCTCAACATTAAGTTCTCATTGTCCGCCGACATCAACTACAGCGGAAGCGAACTCTACACAGGCTTCCTCATGCACAACTACACCGATGACAGGCCGAGCGAGAACATGCCTGAATCCGCGACACAATGGAACAACAGCGGCATAACGGTTCAGTTCTACCTCAAGGACTACAGCAACGACGGGATAATAGCGGCCTCACCGTCCTATACACTTTCATCACTCATTGACGGACGGCTGAAGACATACCCGTCCCCTGTGGGATATGGCACTACAGAGAGCGGAATTGTGGGAACGTTCAAGAACGGAGGAGGCTCATATTGGCAGTTCACAGGGGCAGGAGGGATAACCGAGTTCGATGCTGTCATTGAGGACATCCCGAAAGTCAAACAGATGTATCTCACAATGGCTGTATATTCCCATTCGAGCAAACTGTGGCCGAGAAACGAGTATTGGCTCAACACCGCCGAGGCAGGAAAGGACATCACCAACCTCAGAGCTGCGACGGAGAGCGGAGAGTTGGAGTTCACCTCATTCGGCAAGACGGGAAGCAACGCGCACATCACACCCAAGATGCTTTTCAGCAATATGGGAAGCGCCGCCGATTTTATGATTTCATATGCAAAGATGTTCGGGCTGAGGTGGTTGCAGGAGGGCAAGGACATATATCTGATGACGAGGAACAGGTACTACACAAGCACCATAAACGACTATTCCGCCGACAGCGACAGGGACGGCATAAAGACAACGCCGCTTGTCTATAACAAGAGATATTTTGACCTCAAGAACGACACCGACACCTCATATCTTTCAGAAAAATATGAAAGGGATTGGGGAGCTGACTATGGCAGGCAGAGGATAGATACAGGGTACAAGTTCGATTCTGACGTTGAGGAGTTCTTCAAGGATATGGAGTTCAAGGGCGGAGTGTATGGCAAGATGAAGTCCAACTACTACAGGCACATAAAGGGGAAGAATTGGAACGGGACGACAAACAAGGAATGGATACCGTCCCCGATACTTGACAAGATAACCTACAGCCTTGTGAAGAACGGGAACGACCCCGAGGACACCAAGAGCATTGACGCGGTTATGGATGTGATAAAGTACATCAACTTCAACGAAACGCCGAGATATGACTGCCATGACAGGATGTGTTTCAGCGATGCGGACAACGGGGCTGTCGAGGGGGATTGCGTTTTGGTTTTTTTCAACGGCTTCGGCAGGCAGAGGGACGCAAACGGCTATGACATTGACTATATGCTGACGGACGACACCGATGAGATGTTTGCCCTCAACGGGGATAGCGCCACTTGGCTTCTGACCAATGATGAGACAATAGGGAGCAGGAGGATTGCCTACAAGTACAACTCATTGCCCGACTTCAGCAGATACTACACCAACGGGACGAACAGCATTGTCCTCTCATTCGACATGGGAGAGCCGAGGGAACTGTACTGCGGACTTTCATCAACACCGTCCTCAACGATATACTACAGGTTTTGGCAGAAGTATCTGACAGACCAAATGAATGTCGATACAAGGAAAATCAATGTTCCACTGTTGTTCAGAACGGGTATGAACGCACAGGCGTTGAGGGACTTTGTGAGGATGGACAACCAAATCTATATGCTCAATTCGGCCGACTACACCATAGGGACGACAGGGACGACGGAGGCTGAACTGATAAGGATAAACGACACAAGGAACTACACACAGGGACAGAGCCTCATATATCCCGATTCGGTGCTTCTCATTGACGCATTGGAGCACAATGTGGGCTATGAGGGCGGAACTGCCTCAATCTATGTGGAGAACACCAATGTGGAGGATATGAGGGTTGTGAGCGACAGCGGTTGGATAAGCGGATATGTGGAGAAAAACTCACTGACACTTAATGTCTCATACAACGGGGGCGATGCTGACAGGCAGGGATATGTTTGGATAGTCGGAAAGGACTTGGGAGGCTTTGACATTTCGAGCAATGCCGTTGCAGTCAAACAGGCATTTGACAATACAGGCGGTGGAGATACAGGAAGCACAGGAGACAGGAGAACACTGAGATTTACCATTGTGAGCGGAAGCACTTGGAACAACGCAACTGTTTCAGCATACACAGTTGATAATAGGCTAATTGAGCCTGTATCAAAGACCGCCACAGAATGGGTTTATCCTGAAGATGTTGATTATATGAATGGAGATGACCCATTTAGCAATAAAAACCTCAAGACTTTCGAGGGCTTTGGCGAAACTGTTAAAATTAAAAATGGTCATGGATTTTTCATGAACAATACTAAGGCTACAAGCATAAATTGTTCAAAGTTGGATACCTCACAGGCGAGCGATATGAGTTTGATGTTCGCATATTGTAGTACCTTGGTATCACTTGATGTTTCTAACTTTGACACTTCAAATGCGACGGAGATGGGTAGTATGTTTTTTCATTGCAAGGCCTTGACATCACTTGATTTGTCTCATTTTGACACTTCTCAAGTGGCGAGTGTAGGTAGTATGTTTCTTAATTGTGAGGCATTGGAAACTCTCAACCTTTCAAATTGGATTTTTGCCAATGTGGGATATCAAAGTGATATGTTCAAATATTGTTATAACCTCAAAACCATAATAATGAGGAAATGTGATGCCCGCACAATAAGAATAATCAAAGCCGCTCTTACAGAGGCAGGCATACAGGATAAGGTTTCCATCATAACGGAATAGATAATTGAACACAGGGGCTGAAAACAGGCATACAGAGCCAATTCAGTCCCTGTGTTTTTCTTTGACCGACACACAGCCCCCAAAAATATTAAATAGAAAACGCGACATATGGCAGAGCAGGTAGATGTGCAAGTCATTAGGGTTGATACAGGCAAAGCAGTGGACAACCTCAAGGCACTGAACGAATACATAAAGGACTTGAAGAAGACGATGAACGAAGCCAAGATTGGTTCGGGCGAGTTCAAAAAGGCACAGGACGAATTGGACAAAGTAATCGTCAAACAGAAACAGATAATGAACGGCGCGGCCAATGAGAACAAGGCTGCGGCAGGCTCTTTCAATGCCTTGAGTAACCAACTGAGGGAACTGAAAGAGGCTTGGAAATCGGCAGGGGACGAGGCGAAGAGGAATGAACTTGGAAAGCAGATAAACGATGTAAAGGCGAAACTCAACGAGATGAACCACTCCATCGGCAATTTCCAAGACCAAGTGGGAAATTATGGCGGAGTACTGTCCCCTCTGTTTAATTCTCTTGGACAGAAGATTGACGGCTTGGGAGGAAAGTTGGGACAGATGACGGGGACATTGGGGGCAATGGGTTTTTCCGTCAATGGTCTTGTGTCCCCTATAAAGGCTGTTAATTCGGGTTTCAAGTTGTTGGCTATCAATCCTATAATAGCGGCAATAACATTACTTATAGGGCAGTTTATAAAGGTTAAGGATGCTATTGCGGCCAACGAGGAACTACAGAGACGGTGGAATGTTGCGATGGCAGCCTTTCAGCCTATCATAAATGTCGCAAAGAACGCATTGGACGCATTGGCGAATGCCGTTGTGTGGGTAGCCGAAAAGGTGAGTGGATTCATATCCCTGTTCAGTGAGGCGAGCGAGCAGACAACCGAACTTGCCAAGGCACAGGACAAACTCAATATGTCTCAGAGGGAGTTCAAGGGCAATGAAAACGCAATGAGAGCGGAGGCCAAGGCACTCAAACTACAGGCAAAGGAGACTGACGACCTCAACGAGAAATTGAGGCTGCTGAATGAATCGAGGGCAAAACTCAAGGCCACCAACCAACAGGCGGTCGATTTGGCAGCGGAGGAACTGAGGATAGCGGAGGAGCAGGCCAAATTAGCCCCGAACTCAAAGGAGGACAATGAAAGGATAGCCGACCTCAAGCAGAAGTTGGGACAGGCACAGGAGAAACTCAACCAAGAGGACACAGAATATGTTGAGTTAATTAAATCGGCTGACAATGGGCTGAAGAAACTGAACACAACGACCTCAACTGCGACAGACGACACCAAGAAACTTGCGGACGAGGTTGAGAGGATGGAGAAGACCATTGCCGACAGTTCCAAGACACAGATACAGAAGTTGGAGGAGGAGAAGAGGAAATGGGTCGAGATATACAGGCAGGTCGGAAAGAACACCAAGGCGCTTGAGGAGTACTATGACAAGCAGATAGAGGGGGTAAAGAAGACCGAGGAGCAGAACAAGGGAAAACTGATTCAGAGCATTGACATAAATTGGATTAGCGGAGGCAGCGGCAGCAGAAAGGCAGGAGTTGATATTGCCAAGGAATGGAATGAACAGTTCAGAGAGATAACGAGCACACTGCAAGAGCCTCAACTTACAGAGGCAAGGACGAAACTTGCCGAAATCTTCAAAAATCAAATCTTCAAACAGGCATGGCCTACACAGGCAGAGGTGGACAAGGAGGTTGTGGCATATTTCAACAAGATAACAGGAGGAATAGACAGCAGCACCACCAACACAACACTAAAGGAGACAGCCCAACTCATACAGGAGAAAACGGCTGCCGCACTAAAGGATGCAGGGCTGAAGACCAATCTGAACCTGTTGGACATATTGGGTTTCAAACAGGACGAGGATGGCAGGATATTGTTCCCTAAAGAGCCGAAACAGGACGAGGAGACACTTGACCTGCTGAAAGACAAACTCAAGGCGCTGAAAGATGAGTATTTTGCATTGGCACAGGAGGTTGCGAGCGGAGAAAGCCCGATACCTACAGAGAAACTGCTTGGTGTAGCGGACAAGGCGGAGGCTATCGAGGAACTTCAGAAGATTATAGCCCTGTTCGAGGAGATAAGGACAAGATACAACGCCATTTCAGACTTATCGGCGGCAAAGAGCGGAAATCAGTTGTTGACAGAGCGGTTTTTCGGCACAAAGACGGACAAGAACGGGTTTGCCACTGACGGGGAGAAACTTGGAAAGGCACTGAGGAACTCAGCGAAAGTTTACCAAGATTTTGGTGATGCAGTTACCACCGTTCTTGATACAATCGGGGACGCCTGGCAGAAAAACATTGAAAGGCAGGTAAAATCGGGAAAAATGACTGAAGACGAGGCGAAGAGGCAATTTAAGTTAATCCAAGCCATGCAGTACTCTTTATCTGTTGTTAACGCGGCCGCTTCCTTGATTGATATTTGGAGTTCGCCCGAAATGGGTATTTACCAAAAAATAGCGACAACAGTTTCTGTCGCTGCGCAAAATGCGGCAAACTTGATTACCATCGCCACCACTCAATTTGGAGACATGAGTAGTTCAGCGAGTGCGGCAGCGGCAGCCAACTTTACTCCTGCTATAAATGACACAAACCCTGTTTCATATACAAGAAACCTCACTTCAGCAGATGATGTTGATTCAATAGCGGACAGGTTGGGAGCAATTAAGGTTTATGTTACAGAAAAAGACATAACCAATGCACAGAACAAGGTAAAAACCAAAGTAAGCGAAAGCCGATTTTAATGATGAAAGCCACAGTTTAATTTGCTGTGGCTTTTTCTGTTTCAAAATAAAATTGGATACCATATATAGGTCTGTTTTCTTTTAGTACTCTTGATAGAAGAGGTTGCAAACAGCCTATTCTTCTTGCCGCTTCTGAAATTGACTTAAAACTTATTTTCTTTCCTTGCTCATCTATGTAATAGACAGGCTTATTTGTTTTTCGACAAGTTAAATGCTTCTGCAATAAGACGGTGAAGATAATATTTATTCTTGGACAGTGAGACCATCAAATAACCCATTGGAGTATAATAGGGCTTTATTGGCTTTCCTTTTAATAAACAATATTGTTTGCCACACATTACATGTCTGTCTAAACTTCTAAGATTTCCAAGATTGGAGACTTCATATAAACCCTCATAGCCTTTTATAGGTTTCCAAGTTTCATTAAATAGATTTTCCATTTTTTAATAAAAATACAATTTTTAATTTTTCTATTCCATCGTTCAGAAAGGAGGGTTTGATTAACCTCCTTTTTTCATATTAAATAGAAACTTAATACTATGGAAATGTTTGACGGGAAGCCCCTTTTAAGGCTCGCCATTGACGGAGACGAAGACGGGGTAAATGTGATATCACTTGTTGAATATCCTGCTGTAGAAAGGAACTTTATTCAACTGTCCAAGGAAGTCAAGTTGTCGCTCAATGATGAGAAAAAAGAGTTGTTAGGGGTCGCTCTCATACCCGATTTTCCTATTTACAGGAGAGACGAACAGGGTGAGTACTATATTGTCTTCAGCGCGGAATCCATTCGGAAAATCGCCATTGATTTTTACAGGAAATTAAATGTCAACATGGCTGATGTTGAACATAGCCACAATATGGAAAATGGCATTACCTATTTTCAATCATTGATTGTTGACAAGGAGAATGGCATTTGTCCTGCTGCATTCAAAGACCTACCAAACGGAACTTGGATTATCGGTTGCAAGATTGACAATGCCGATGTTTGGAATGCTGTCAAGAACGGAACTGTAAAGGGCTTCAGCATTGACGGATATTTCCATACAGAACAACAGGAAAAAAATCAAACTGAAAAAGAGACCATTGACAGTCTTGACGAACTTTTTGATTGGCTTGAGAACTTAAAATAGGAAATCATAATCCTATAAAATAAAATAAGTTTCGACACTACCAAAAATAAATACAAAATAAAAAAACTGACCTATTATGAAATTAACCGAAAAACTAAAGGCGACATTGAGAAAGATGCTTTCGCTTCAGTTGGGTGAGGTTGCGACAAAGGACGGAAAGAAACTCTATTGGTCTTCAGAGGAGGACTTGAGAGAGGGACTTGAGGTGTTTGTTGAGGACGAGAACGGGGAGCTGATCCCTGCACCTAATGGGGTTTATGAGACCGAGGACAACAAGAAAATTGAAGTTGAGGACGGCACTGTAAAGAAAATCGAAGACCCCGAGGCTGAAGTTGCACCGGAGAATGTCGAGCAGAATCTTGAGGATGATGCAGCCCCTGCCGCTGACCCTGCCGAAACACAGGAGGACGGAGAGGAACAGGCCAACGTCGAGGACAGGGTTGCCGCCTTGGAGGAGAAAATGGCAAGACTTGTTGAGGGAATTGAGCAGATACTCAACGCAATGGCATCCCTTGAGGGCAGATTGGAAGAGGTAGAGGCAAAGGTTGCGAAGATTGAGACCGAGCCTGCCGCTGACCCTGCCGAGGACAAACCTGCCGAAACCAAGATGTCAAGAATGGACATTTTGAAAAACTTAAAATAAAAACTATTGAAAAAAACGAACTAACAATTATGCCATGTTTACCAAAAGGACTTAAGGGTTTGGCTACTGAATGCGAGACCTCACTTGCAGGAATCGAGGTTGCCTACATCGGTGAAAAGGACAACTTTGAGGTTGCAATTGACGCGGATACCATGACTATTACAGGCATTACAGGCTCAACCGAGACGGGCAAATTATATGCCTACCACTTCAACCGTCAGACGGGTTCAATGAACTCTGAAATGACGCGCAATGATGCTAACGGCTCATTCTATTACACAAACACTGTTGCCCTCCAATTCACCAAGATGGAGGCGAAGAAATCGGCTGAAATCAGCGCACTTGCAAAGGCTCACTCACTCATTGTAGTGAAAGACCTCAACGGCAAGTATTGGGTTGTCGGCGCTGACACATATGCAACTGCGGAGACCGACACCGCACAGAGCGGACAGGGTGTGGATGACCTCAACGGATACAACATTTCCCTCAATTCAACGAGCGCATACAAGCCTCTTTCTATCAGTTATGACCTCATCAAGGAACTCATTGTTGAGCCAGCATAAACTACTATAACCTAAAATAAAAACACTGAAAAAACGAACTAAAACATATGGCTAACACTACCACTATTAACGCACCATTGAACGATTATGTCAATGTGCATAGAGACGAACTCATTGTTAGGGCATCTGCAACTTTTGCAACTCTTCCTTATATCGACAAGATGTATGGCGTTAAATATAAAGATACCCTTGCAATGCTTGAGAGTTCAGTTGTACTCAAGGACGGTTCTGCTTGCGGATGGGATCCGGCAGGTTCAGACACCATTTCACCAATCACAATTGAAGACTTTCCTGTTGTGATTCAGAAGACTTTCTGCGGCAAGGATTTCCGCAAGACTTTTGCCAACTATGAACTGAATTGGAAAGCAGGCGGAGTTGAAGTTCCATTCGCTGAAGCATTCATCAACTCCAACCTCCAAGCGATTTCAGATGAACTTGAGAAGTTGGTTTGGAATGGAGACACCGCAATCGGCATTGACGGTTTCCTCAAACAGTTGGACGGCACAAAGAAAACCCTTACAGGCACTACAGCAACCGAAAGAATTGACGAGGTTGTCAAGGGTCTCACCGACAGAATGCTCAAGAAAGGTGTAAACGTCTTTGTTACCCCTGCACTGTTCCGTCAGTACATTGCAGAACAGAATGCTGAATGTTGCGGAAACAAGTCCGTTATAGATGCTGCTGTTGCAACTCTCTCTTATGTAGGTGATTCAAGGGTTAAGATTATCCCTGTAAGCGGTCTAATTAGCGAGACTAAGGTTCAGATTGTAGCCGCTACAGCAGATGCACTTGTATATGCTACTGACCTTGAGAACTCAGAAAACGAGTTCAGATGGTTCAAAGACGAAAAGGACGGCTCTGAAAATCTTGAAGTCCTCTTCCTTGCAGGAACAGCAGTCCGCTATGCTGACGAGGCTCAACTTTATGTAAATGCCTAATATTCATTGACATAAACATATAAAAAAAGAAACCAAGGGTTTAATTACTCTTGGTTTCTTTGTGCTTATTACTCCTCCTTGCGCATCTTCATGTCCTCATCCATCGCCATCGCAAGGAATACAATGAAACGTCCAAGTCTTGAGGTAGGGTCGAACATGAATGTCATTCTCTCATCGTCCTTGTGTCTCAGAATCATTGTTCCATACTCACCCATTTCATCAATATATCTATCAAGGTTGGTTATCTTGAAATCTTTGCACAATCTGCTGAACTCATAGCCATAACACCGTTCAAAAAGAGTAATGAAAATATTGTAGCCTATATCCGTCCCCAATTCAATCTCCATATCAAAGTCATGGTTTTCTTTGTTCTTGACGATGAAAGGCTCAAAGAGTTCGTCCATTTCAATGAACTCATCCATTTTCTCCTTGAAAGAAACCTCATAATCACTCAATATTTTGTCGGTAAATCTTCCCGTCTCTCGAATGAAACTATCCCATGCGTTGTCAAAATAGGGCATATCGCCGATTGTGGTTTTTTCCATTGTCATTCCCTTGAACAACAAGGCAATTTTCATTTTATCTCCATTTAGTTCAAGCATAAAACTTGTATCTTTGTCCATCACATAGGTTTTCTTGAATGACTTGTTTCCGTCAAGTTTCTTTGACTGTCTGATGTACTTGTTGACATCCTTTTTCATTTCTTCTTTAATCTTTTCCATAACAATTTGTATTTTAATAAATTAGTACCTGTGGTGGGTTTCGCTCCCACTGAATGTCTCAGAACACAGGCATCCCATTTCTTGCGCTTCACAGCGGTACAATGGTACACAAAAATCTAAATAATACTAATATGGAAAAACCTTTATTAACAAGGTAGCAATGCAGGTCGGTTTCGCTCCGATGGAACATTCATAATGTCCTGCACTGTAGCGGCTAATCCTTTGTGATAGACCGCATTAAATAGACAATGAATTGGCCGAGCCTTTCAGACAGGTCGAAGATGAACTTGTCGTTTTTGTCCTCTGCATTTGTCAACATCAACAATCCGTCTTTAGTCAGTTTGACCATTCCTCCCTGCTCCACTGATGGTCTTATGAACTTGTCAATGAAATAGTCCAACGGTGTTGCATAGACGCGCTCAAAGAGGTTTGCCACAAGCGGAAGTGTTTGCCTGTCTGTCAATGAGAACCTTATGACAGGTGTCGTTTTCTTTCTATATGTGAGGTCGATGGGCTTGTCAATGTCGCAAGGCTGAATCCTCTGTCCCATTTGCCTCTGAAATGAAAGCGCATAGTCATCAACTGTCATGTCAGAGTATTTTGCCTCCATTTGTTCGGACTGCTCCCATAGGCTGTCGAAGTCCTTTACATTGCCCCTCAGTCCGCTGAAGATACCCAAGTTCTTCACAAGAAAAGACAAGATGACATCATACCCCTCAACATTAACCACAAAATTGCCGTTGTCATACTGCTTTTGCATTGTCTTTTTACTGTCGGGTTCATCCATCCTGCTGATGAACTCGTCAATATCCTTTTTTACTTCTTCCTTACTTATTGCCATATACCTAAAACTTAACTATAAACTCTTCATCATCCCACTCACACTCACAGTCCTCTTCAATCTCATCTGATAGAGCATCAACAAGTTTGTTTCCGTCAAACTTTTCACCCTCTTTCCACTCTACATCACTTTCAAAATCATTGAACCAATGAATATCTGAAATATAGAAATGAAATCCGCAATCGTCATGTGTAATCATATAGGGTACTAAATGCTCCCTATAAAAGTTTTCATCATCGAAAAGTTTAATCATTTCATCTTCTTCAATGCCTGTAAGGTTTCTTGCCATTTCTTTGGCGATTCTTTTGTAATCTATCATAACTATATATCCTTTTAATTTGTTGTTTTTACATTACTTTAATTTCAATACCAACTCCGTCCTCGGAAAAGTACTCATCCACATAGCACACATCATCTAACTTCATCAAGGCTCTTCTCAGTTTCTCCACTGTCTCGTCCCAATCATACCGCCGTCAAATCCGAATACTTCTGAATCAAAGAAGTAATTTCTTGAAAAATCGTCATTGTTTTCTATTCCTGTAGGGATAAGGTTATTCTTCTTGAACTCTACATCATCAAATCTCTCTGTTGGCTCATACATGATGGCCTCAAACTTTTTTACAAACTCTTTTGTTTCCATAATATTTATCTTTTTTTTTAATTTTTTTCAAAAAATGCTAGGAACTGTCAATCCTTTGTATTAACTTTGCAATTAACTTAGGGGGATTGTTTCCTTATCACAATGCAAAGATGCGAAAAGTTTTTTAATTTACAAAATGATCTTTGCATATGGGCTTGTTTTGCCTTTTCTTCAGCCCCAATCTCAACCCTTGTTTATCTTCGTTCCTTTCACATTGCAAAGATAGTAAAAAAGAAATTACCGGCGAAATTATTTTTCTGGTAATCAATAACTTAAAATGGTTTAGGGTTTTGTACTATTCTATAA
>ERZ1026876.480-NODE-480-length-23602-cov-7.976345_pt1 | contig 23602 bp, 14 predicted proteins | sample MGYA00380168_ERZ1026876 | MGnify/ENA primary metagenome ERZ1026876 (study PRJEB33269, sample SAMEA4719804) | human gut metagenome | biome: human-associated habitat; feature: organic feature; material: feces | place: Cameroon | collected 2013-10 ... | reverse complement strand
AAGAATGAAAGTTTAAGTTAAAATCGGAGTGGTCAACTTCCGATCGTTTTAGTGGGCAACTTTTTCGATCGTTCTACAATCTTCTGTGTCAACCATATATTTTCATCCTCGTAACGCATCTCTATGCTGTCCTGCTGATCACCCACAGAGGCAACATATGTTAAGTACTCTGCTGCGCTGGAACGGATGGTTATCTCATCTTTTTTCTTTGCCAAATGAAATGCCAATGTATCTTCAAAATTTTGACCTGGTTATCTGCCTGTTGAATATACGCCGCAATTTATAACAACATAAAGTCTGACTGCTCCCACGGGCAAGCCCATGGGGTTCTGATTACCAAGTATAGCTTGTAATCGTACACCATTTTCAGGCTTGGGAGTTACAAGTGTAAATCTGTTTGAATCAGGACTTTCATTACCAAAGAGTCCTACGACTACATTAGCGGTAAATTTCTGCCTTACGACAAGGAAGCATAGTCAATCTTCATAATATTTAGAGTGTATATTTGTTTTATACTAATATCAAGTAGTAGAAATATAGTTTTTCCTAAAAAAGCGGCTTTCATCCCACACGCAATCGTTTGGGTTTTACGCCACAATTTATAACTTAGTCTCAAAAAATGTGCGCTCATATAATCAGGATCTCCTTCCTTAAGGCCCTCAAAACATAAGGTCTCATATTTTTTATATCTTAATCCCCTCGGGGTCATAGTCTTTATGAACTCGAGGGGATTTACTTTATACCCTACTTAAGTTTAATTTTGTACTTTTGACACAAATCCTCGCATTCATTCTTACAACTAACAGTTTGTGAGTTAGCCTTAAGGCGGCGGTTCGTTTTTAACGGTAGCGCTAAATCCATAGTTTCAAGCTTTTTGACGTACTTCGTTGGAATTAAGAAAGATTGCTTGAAATCACTACGCACCATGAAGGATAGGTTTTTACCGCCCATGTCTTCACAGTAGATGCGAACCACTTTCTCAAAAATTTTACTTTTTAAGCAGTCTTTAATTTGGTATGGCTTAAATCCATAAAAATGCAAGAGATGCTCTAAGGCTACACTAAGTTTTTGCGGGTTGTAAGGTAGTTCTGCCCCTTTATTGGGGCTACCTACTGTAGCCCGAGGCTCAACAACTGGCGCCTTAGCTTTAAAGCCCTCTGGTAAAAGTTTATTTTTAGGGGGCACTTCTTTTGGAGCATTTGCTACTAATTGCAACTCTGCGTTCTTTAAAGACTTAACCATGCTAATGTCCAGGTCTTCAGCTTTAGACGGGTGACATTCTATCTCCTCTAATGTCACTCCATGGTTATCAAGTAAGTTTTGTAAAGCTACCATTAAGTACACCGGATCGAATCCTGTCGGAGTAAAGATGTAATACTCACCCTCTAGATCTGCTTCCTCTAAAGCTAAGAAGGACAGCGCACTACTAATAGCAATTTTGCCAGCATAATTAAGTTCGGTCCCATGACAACATTTGTTTTTAATAAAATCAAGCGTCACAGCCCTATTGAGTGCCGTCATTTGAATAGCACGGCATTGGTTATTAAGCCTTGGAATCACAAATGGAGCTAAGATGTTAGCTAGCGTTAATGGAATCAAGTATTGCATGTAGATAAAAGAGTTTTGCGCAAAAGTACGATAGCAAGCCTCTAGTTGGGCTACCGATTTAAACATCCTAAAAAAGCGTCTTCTGATAATATGCTCTGGATTAGTCTTTTGCGTTTTGGTGAGGCTTTTGGTGACGACATGCTGCTCATAACACTTAGAACAAATAAGAATTGCTACATTTAAGCCCATATTAGTTCTCGATGCTAAACCGCAAGCCATTTCATAAACAGTATGGTTACTGTTAAAAAACAAATAGTCAGACTTTAAAATCGGCGCTAGCGGATTATAAACGTGCCAAGCTTTTACGATTAATGGACTCGCGCGGCGCGAAGTTTTTGAAGCCTTGTGTGCCGAAATAGCCTCCGCCTCTACATTTAACGATGCATTTTGATCTGATGACGCCATCAGGCATGAAATGGTATCAACGCCCCGAGCTTCTTTAGAATTAGTACTTTCATAAGCCGATGTATTGGCGCATTTATGAGCATTAGCACTTATATTATCAGTAGCATTCTCAGTAGCATTCTCAGTAGCATTTTCAGTAACATTTTCAGTAACATTTTTCATAATACGACATGCCACATTTTCATTAATGCATGGGGCCGTATTTTCATTAATGGCTTTGGTTACGTTCTTCTTGCCCTTACCTCTAATCGTAACGGGCGTAAGCGAAGTCATCTTTGAATATGCAATCTGTTCCTTTAAGAACGCTAAGCGTAAGTTTTGTTTTAACAACAGCTCGGAAAAGTATTTAGTAACGCGGTGTAGTAAAACCGGATTAAAAGCGGAGCTATCATAAGAATATTCTAAATTGTTGGCTTTAAAGCACTCCACATCTAAGGTTAAGTCCGACGCCCAAAGTTCTTCTAGAAGTACGGGATCGGTCACTTGATAGGGTTCTCTAGTTGAAGCCTTGGCGGTGGACGCACTTACGCTTGAAGGAACGGTATTAGATGCACAAGAACCACTAAACGAATATTTAGTAGAACCACTCATTAAACCACCACAACTCCTGCGTTTTATCTCTTGAGCTCTTTTAACGTTGGTTTTTAACTTGTTTGTTGGCTTATCCATGGCGCTAGGATTTCTAGTAAATTTGGTTGTTAGGCACTTAAAGATTTTTATAACTTCCCCATAACCACGGTCACGCTGCCACTCTAAGCGATAAAACGGCAACCCAGAATGCGCTAAACGCTGTACCAATTCATACATATTAGGAGTATGCATTTTTTCCTGTAAAAAGGCAGTAAATGGGTCTTTTGTATGTTGCATATTATTGTCAGCAGGTGTTAGGGGGGCATTTGATGCATGCGCGGTCCAAGTTGGGTCCTTGGTTTTTAAGGTTTCAGTTAAAGCCGCCACGGTGCCTGCTGTAGTTTTGTCGTTAGGTGACACTAAGCTTAACCAGACGCGCTTAAAGTATGAAACGTTAAGTAACGTTAAAGGACAATGTTCCCAAGCTAAGTCATTAGATCTAAAGTTGATTTTCGCATGGCTATTTAAGAGTGTGAGCACCCCAATAGCTTTTTCACGACACACCTTTGAGTCTTTGAATGCATGTACAAACCTAGACCGAAACCGAGTACTGTCTCCAGATAAGAAGCCATTTTTTCCAAACACTTCTGAATTCGCATCAAAACTTTTTAGCGTGTTGTAAGCGGAAATGATTTCCATTACTTCCGGCGCATTGATCCAACAAGAAGCCACAAAACGCTGGTCGACGTCGGTGATTTTGGTGGGTTCATCCGTACGGAGGATTTTATTTTCATCAGGCTTGTTTGAAATTTCAGCGCTCTTTAAATAAAAAGATACAAGATCTAGCCCTGGAATCAAACTGTCATAATGAGCAATTAAAGCCTTAGCGCGGTCGTCAAGCAAATCTAGGCTATCTGGTTCCGTAAGAGAATTACGAGCCCAAGTTGCAGTTGGCGGATTATTTAAAGCATGTTTATCAATAGTCATATTTACCTTCATTGCGGAAAAGTTATGGAAACTACGGTCTTTTGGCAAAATATAAAACCCTCAAAATTACCTTTAGTTACCCCAATAACGCGCTTTAAAACTGACTAGTCAAAACCAAGCTCAAAATCAAGCTTAAAACCAAGCGGTCAAAAAACTCCCTAGTCAAAAACAAGAGACATTAAGCCCCTATCAGACTTTTTAGCCTGCCTCAAGATCCACAAATTCATGGCTAACCTTGGGCCTACTAAAACTAAAAGACGTTTTAACTAAAGTTTTAATTAAAGTTTTAAAGCGCTGCCCAACAAACCCATCTAGGTTTGAACAACACAGATTGACTTCAATCTGTTATTAACATCTTGCATGATATTTTTTTTAATCCCCTGCGAGCGCATTATAAGTTGCGCAAAATTTAGCCACTTAGTGTTAACAAATCCCCTAATGCACAATTTTTACTCTCTGTCTATATGTTTTTTAATATTTATTTTTTCACTGCTAATGAGCCCCTGAAACCTAGGCCAGACGGGGCTAAAATTTCATTTACACTTTATTTTTTATATCGTGCATTTCCTACTTCATATATTCACAGCCCTACCCCTTCTCGCTAAGATATGCATGTGCACTCTTGGCGATATCGCGACTTAGGTATTAGCCTTCTAAACGGAAGGCTGATGATTATTTACTCAATATTTAAGGTGGTCTTATGCCTCCCAAAAATGTAAATGAACTACTTAGTACAGAGCATGAAGCGTCAGCTTCAAGCTCTGTATCTGTTGTAGCTTCAAATTCATGCCATGGCGCTAATGAATCTATGACTCAAAAACCAGTGGCGCGCCCAAATTCGCAGGCTTCTTTGCCCGAAAACTTAGGAAGTTGCCCCGGGTCGAAACTTAATACTCCAGTATGCCCTGCTCTCGCCACGAAAAAATTTAAGACGCCAGCACCTCGGCTCTATGCAACAAGTGAAGAAGCAGTATTAATTTCTCCTAAAAGATCCACCAAGGACGTATCCATGAATTCCTCCGCACCAAACCAAGAACCATGCCTGCTTTCAGAAGAAAGCATGCTCAGCCACAAACTATGTTTAGAACTCCTCGCCGACCCTGATAAACTTTTTAGGGATGCTTTAAGCCGCGAAATTCCTAAACATCCACTTGTAAACGCCACCAATCTAAATAAGCCTGCACGCACCAAAACCGTAGCAGTAGCGAGCGACGTCACCTTCACAACCAGTGTTTCGGGTTTAAGTTCCCCTAAACTTGAACTAAGTGCATCTAGCTCTAAAAGCGAACTTGATTTAGCGCCCTCCTCAAAACACAACCTTAAGCCAACGCTAGAAGGTAAAAGCTATGCTGCAGGCGACAACAATTATAATTATGATTTTGATGATGTTGTTTATCACGGTAATACGTCTAATAATTTTGTTGCGTCAGAGAATAATTCCACTAAAAATGTAACTTCAACTGCTTCTTTTGCCGTAAATCCGGCAAGCGTTACATTAAAAACCGCAGTTCAGGACCAAAATGAAGCACACTTTGTACAAAGCGATAACGCACAGGGCCAAAACGCACCAAAAGCCTGGGCCTATGAAGTAGCTTTCGAGTCTTGTGTTCAAGGCATCAAAGGAGCACCACTTAATGCAAAAGAAGCAACGTTTTGCTCCAAAGAGGCAACGCTCACTAAAAATCTAAAGCTGTGGCTTACGCCACCTAAAACGGGGTTTGACCCGAAGGAATTTGCGGCTAACGAATTACCGCTATTAGCGCCTAGCGCCATGACTCAAGCCAATCACGAAGACATGGAGGTTTTAAAGCCATATTTTTTAAAAAACTCTGAACTAAGTGCAGGTAACGAGCTAAATCCAGGTGACAAGCTAGATGCAGGCGGAAAGTTAAACGCAAGCGATGAGTTAAAGTCCGATTTAGAACAAAACTCCAAGCGGGAACAAAGCTCCTACCGTACTCTCCCACCTGAATTAGCGAGTTTTGTGGAGATGGTGTCATGGCTTAAGAGCCATCCATTTTATGCGCCCGGGATTTGTAAACTTCCTGTTTCCCTTAGACGCTTAAGAAGATGGAGTTATGGGGATTTGATGCTTGATTGGAAGGTAAGACCTCTTCTTTTAAGAAGCATAGGCTCGCACCTTGATTTTACCCCTAATGTTTATGATTCAACCTCGTTACTCCCAAAGATTGATAAGGTCGATCATAAATCTTTGTTACCTCATGCCATTTTATGTTGTTTAACCCATGAAGGCTTAAGTCCGGCCGTAAGCTCTGACATGCTTTACCCGCTCTTTACTGGGGCTAACCGAAATACTATGATAAACAACTGTAGGTACTATGCCATAACCCGCGTCAGCCCATTTAGTGCCATGCCTTTTGTGACTAACATGCCGATTAACGTGCGCCCTCGCATATTAAATGAAAATTTCACGGAAAATATTTCTCGGGACATTACTCGCGGGCTTTATACGTTCCTTGATATTTACCGCAATGTTAATAAATCATTGCAAGCGGCAGATGCTCACATTTCATTTAATGCGTTTGATGTGTTAGTGGCTTTAAAAACCATGCGTCACTTAATGCTCGCAGAAGTAGACTTCTTAGTTGCAGATCAAATTGAAACCGACTTTAAAAACGGAACATTGAAATTTGATTTAAGCTCTAAGCGCGTGGCAACCCCTAAAAACTCATTAGCTCACCATAACTGTGCTACTGAACCGAGAGCCCTAAACGCCACTAGCCAAACGAACCTAGGACCTGGAAGTAGCGTAGACCTAAGCTCTTTAAATCTTGATGCGCAAGACTATGAAGCTATTTGGCAGGCATACGCCCCTTTACGCGCTACAATTTTAAGAAGAAACCTTAAAAAATACATTACCTTAAGTAACATCGTAGTGTATGCTCCGTATTACGCAGATCGTCTCGGTAAAGAGTTTGTCTATTGCACCGGTTCTGAGTTTTGCTTATTGCCGACCTATGTTTTTGTTAATGGCGATACCCCATTAAACGACTTACTCTTTTATAACGTAAGCCGCCAAAAGGAAACTCTGATTCGTGGGGCCATCCGTTTTGCGTTCGCGCCACTTATGTAATCGTCTTTGATCTAAAACGGTTTGTAATTTGGGTTTGGACTCTAACTTTGTTTTCAACACCAAGGCTTGAGGTTAATCTTGATTTTGGCATCCATTGTTTTTGGTTTGACCATAGCCTTGGATTTAACCTTAGCTTTAGGTTAGCCTAATTTTGGATTAAGGCTGTGCTTAGGGTTAGGGTTAGGGTTAGGGTTAGGGTTAGGGTTAGGGTTAGGGTTAGCCTTAGTCTTAAACCTAGAACACAAATCAAAATTAGTCCGTAAAAGCCTTGCTCTACCTCTTCTACCTCGAAGTTGGAGCAAGGCTTTGTTGTTGGTGGGATTTTTGGAACTTTTTTAATTTTTTTTTGCTGGTTGCAATTTTTGAATTTTTGGTCCTTTGGGTATTATATTAGGTCGATTTTAAGTTTTTTAGACCTTCTTTTAGTTCTTCTTTTGGTTTTTCAGGACTTCATTTTAGGCTTCATTTGCGTCCTTTGACGCAAAAGCGAGCAACCTTTTAAATTAAAGTTACACGATGGTTCAATCTTTAATGTATAATTCCCCTAAGTTTACCGGGGCGTAACTATCTGTTTTTGCACCTCACTTGTTAGGTATAAAGTTTAAGGCATAGCCTTGTTACTAAAATTAAGCCTAGGCTTGAGCTCTAACAACCATATGCCGCAAGGTTTCCGCAAAAAAGTCTTAAATTCCGGGATAATCGATTAAATTTATAAAACATTAAGGTTGATTGTATGTTTGGTACTCCATATTGTCAGAACGCAACCAAGGCGATGCTCTTAGGGTGCGGTGAACTTGGAAAGGAAGTTTGTCTCGAATTACAGCGCTTTGGGGTTGAAGTAATTGCGGTAGACCGCTATCCAAATGCTCCAGCTATGCAAGTAGCTCATCGTAGTCACGTCATTGACATGCTCGATGGTGAAAAACTTGAAGCTTTAATTGAAGCGGAAAAACCTGACTACATCATCCCTGAAATCGAAGCTATCGCTACTGAAAAGCTCGTTGAACTTGAAAAGAAGGGTTTTAAAGTAGTTCCAAGTAGCTTTGCTGCGCGTACCACCATGGACCGTGAAGGGATCCGTACCCTCGCCGCTGAAAAGCTCCGTCTCCCTACCTCTAAGTATGTTTTTGCCGACAATTTAGAAGACTTTAAGGCGGGTGTCGCTAAGATTGGGATTCCATGCGTAGTTAAGCCAGTAATGAGCTCTTCAGGCAAGGGCCAAAGCGTAATCAAGTCTGAAGCTGATATTGAAAAAGCTTGGCAGATAGCACACGACGAAGGCCGTGGGCACAAGAGCAAGGTTATTATTGAAGAATTCTTAAAGTTTGATTATGAAATCACTCTTTTAACTGTAAGTGCTGTTGATGGTTTCCATTTCTGTGCGCCTATCGGCCACCGTCAGGAAAGCGGTGACTACCGTGAAAGCTGGCAGCCAGCTAAGATGGATGAAAATGCTCTTATTAAAGCGCAGTACATCGCCAAATCTATCGTTGATGCCCTTGATGGTTACGGTATCTACGGGGTTGAACTCTTTGTTTGTGGTGACGAAGTCCTCTTTAGTGAAGTATCTCCACGTCCACATGACACCGGTATGGTAACTATGATTTCACAGAACATGAGCGAATTTGCGCTTCACGTTAGAGCAATTTTAGGTCTCCCTATCGGCACCATCAGAAACTATGGTCCATCTGCTTCTGTAGCTTTACTTGGTAGTGGCGATTCTACTAATATCGCTTACGACAACGTAGATAAAGCTTTGTCATTCTACCCAACTGCTCAGGTTCGTTTGTTCGGCAAGCCAGAAATCCACGGCCATCGTCGTCTTGGGGTGGTGCTCACTAATGCCGATACTGTAGAAGAAGCCGTAGAAGCTGGTAAGAAAGTAGCTGAAAACATTAGCATCATCTACAAGTAAGAGCCTTAAAGGCCCACCTATTAATGTTTAAAGCTCGAGCGTAGCTAAAAACACAGTGGGCTTTAAATACACAGTGAGCTTTAAAAAGCTTAACGCTCATAGGATTTCCTCCTCTTATTAACTTAAGAGGAGGAAATCAGTATTAATAGAGTTTAAATTTGTAACGAAGATGGCGGCCATTTAAAACGGCCAAGCGCGTTCTTTTGCTATGGATGTACGTTGTAAGCAAGTATGACCGAAGCGACATAAGTATGAAAGGCCACGCAGTGTGCCCCAGGTTACGTAGTAGGCCCAAGCGACGCTAGTACGAATGCTTAAAATTTTGGCTACAACGCCGTTGGCTACTCACGTAATGCACTACTAATTGGCTTGCATTTGGCTATCAATTAGCTACTAATTTCTACCAATTAACTACTGATTTACTACTAAATATTATTTACCCGAGGACCAAATATGCCTCTATCTAACTACCAAACAATGGATCCTTTTATGTTGCTTTCAATTTGCAACATGAAAATGCGTGATGAAGAATTAGACCTTGAAGGTTTGTGCCGTAGCTACGACTTAGACCAAGAAATCTTAACCAAGCGCTTAAGTGCAGCTGGTTTTGAGTATGACGCCAAAACTCAGCAGTTTAGATAACTAAGTTGGTTTGGCGTTATTTGGCACTTGGTTTTAAACTCGAGTTTTGGTTTTAAACTTTAGCTCGAACTTGGTTTTGGATTTAGGGATAAACCAAGGTGCAAGTAGAATTTACTTATGCTTAAATGCCTTTAAACACACTTAAATACATTTAGTCACATTTTGTAATTCATGCTTCACCTTTGGGTTTGTTACCGTTTTTTGTTATTTGATTTGCTATTAACTGCATAAATGTTACTACTTCATTTACCTCCACTTAATGCTGACAATGTACCTTGGCGGGTTGAATACCTCGAATTTGACCCAGAAATGGTCACCAAATACAACGTTGTTTCAGCTTTTCGGGCTTTACCTCGGGCGCGTACTATCTGCGTCAGACCTCGCGCTGGTGAATACCCATCACCTCGTTATGCTCTTGCCTCCCCATACGATACAGGCGATACTTTGATGTTCGGTACCACGAATAACGAAAACGCCTCCGCCGAACTCAAGGCGCTCCTCTCAAGGCACCAAGATATCGTGTTTACTGGTGAACGCGCCTTAACACTCATGCGCGCTTTAGAGCTTAGATTACTAACTAAAGAGCTTCTAACCGGTAAGAATGTAGTTATCATTAAAAACTTAGTACAAGCAGCCCATTTATTTAAAAACGCCTGGGCCGGCCTTAAACCTGATATCCGGCGCCTTGCTATGGCAATTTGGGCCCGCGACCTTAGCCTCGCAGCAAGTGAGGCTCCAAATGACGCCTTAAGTAACACCGCAAGCAACATCAATAATAGCGTTCAAGCAAACAATAGTAATAATGGCATTAGCATTAGCGGTAATAATGGTAATGGTAATGGTAATGGTAATGGTAACGTTAATAGTAACGTTAATAAAAATAGCCATGGAAATAGTGCCCACAGCGCTACGCTTAACCTAAACCTCAAAGCTGAACTTAAGACTGAGCTTGCCACCAAAGACTACCGCGACCCTAAAACCTCGCCTTTAACTGTCCTTGAGTGCGCGACCATCGTCCTCCTTGACCTTTGGAAGCATTTTAAGGCGCTTACTTCCTATTACTTAAAGCCTGCGTTTCCATTTACTAACCAGTCGCTCCCACCAAAGACCAAACCTTCCTTATGGCTCGCATTAAAAGAGCAAGAAATGCGTTTAATCGTACCATTACGTAATATTGGGAACAAAATATATGCCGCCGACATCGGCGCCTTTACCGATGACAGCAATATCTTAGATAGCGCTTGTATGCTTATCGATGACCATACTTGGATCATGTCTCCGGCTCCTGTAATTACTAATAACATTCTTAATTCTTTAGGCCTTGATGCCGAGGTGGCACAAAGTCGTCTTGAAGTCATTTCTAAACTTATAAATGATGAAGCCCGTTTAGTTGAGTATTTTGATGAAGCTTTAGCGCGTAATCCAGAAGAAACAGCCATAACCGCTCCCCTCTCCAATTACAAAGCGATGAACCTTAGAGCGGCCATGCGACTTGAGCATCACACCTACCAAACTATCAGTAACTGCCATGGTGATGTGGGAGAACTCACTAAGATGCTTCCGGCCCTTAAAGGCGTTTATCGTTTGATGGTTATGGATTACTTAGCCGGGGTTAGCCCTGAATATTTAAACGAACCTTATCGCACCGGATGGCTTGAAGCTGCGCGCAGCCGAGAACTCTATGGCCGTGAAATGTTCACTAAGGAAATGAACCAAATAAATGGGCTTAACCTAACTACCCGCCAACAAAACGTGATTAAACGCTTGCTAAACGCGGTAGAGAACTTAATGAATGGTTAAGGGTAAAAGCCATGTTTTAAAATGAGGTAAATTTAAATAGACCCCATAGAAACGAATACAAGCAAATAAACGCCAAACAAGCTAATGAGCTTGCATCAGCTTGTGTCAGTAAGTAGCGGCCAATATAGGCCCATGTTGGCGCGAGTATAAGCGTATAAACCAAGTAACAACGAATAAAACTAAATAAAACCTAAGAACTCCAATTAACTTAGCCGTGGCCCCAAGCCACGTATGGGAAAATTTTTATGAAAAAAACACCAATTGATGTAATTGAACACGCAGGCCTTATTATGGCTGCGCTTAAAAAAGGCATTTTAATTACCAGCGCCAAAGACGGTAAAGTTAATAGCATGACTATTAGCTGGGGTGCTCTTGGCATTGAATGGAACAAGAACATCTTCACTACCTACGTAAGAGAAAGCCGTTTTACTCGTACCTTTATCGAAGAAACTGGTGAATTCACCGTTAATCTCCCAATTGGAGCTTTTGACCCGCAAATTACCAAGATCTGTGGTTCAAAGTCAGGTCGTGACTGTGACAAGATTAAAGAATTAAATTTACATCCTGTTGCTGGCGATGAAGTACAAGTTCCAGGTCTATTAGAATTACCTCTTACTCTTGAATGTCGTATAGTCATGAAGAGCTTACAAGACCCAATGGCCATGGCTCCTGATTGCGCTAAATGGTACCCAGAAGATGAAAGTAGTGGTAAAGCAGACCGCCATATTGCTTATCATGCTGAAATATTGCGCGCCTACATCATTGAAAACGATTAATTTTTAGAAAAATTAAAGTAAATTTAGGTAAATTATGGTCAGTTTTAGCTGTCCTTGCTAGAATAAGGGCCAAATTTTTTAATTAATCTAACCCCCTTCATCTAGTCATAAATTGCTAGCTAAAAATTTAAACCGCCCCTATGCGTTGGTCAAAAAATTTTGCCACAGCTTTTGGTAATTTGGTTTAAAAATTTAAAGCTGGCAAGCACCCATTAGATGCTTACAGGTTTACCAGTTACAAGTTTACCGCTTACAAATTTACCAAAAGGTAAAAGCTAAAAAGTAAAAGGTAAAAAAGAAGGTAAACGGTGAATGGTAGGCCACAATTAAAGGTTGACGGGTAGTAAAAGGGAAAAAAGGAAAAAGTTAAAAAGTTGAAGGTTAAAAAGTTCCTTGAGCCACACCCCATGGCGCTAGGAACTTAAACTTAAAGCGGTTAGCTTCTAGTAGGTATTAGTACCTAACTATTAATGCCATGAGTACCACGCCATGAGTACATACTAGTACCATACTAAATGTGACTAGCACCACGAAGTGAAACCCAAACAAACCTAACCCCACAACTAAAACACCAAAGATTAAAAAATGGCAGTTAAACAGGCACTGCCACCATAAATAAAGGTGAACAGGCCGAACTAAACCAAAGGCGCAAAGCTTGAGCAAAACTTGAGCAAAAACCTGAGCCAAAATAAGTCGCACCACCTAAGATTTTAAAGGAATTAAGGAAGAAACAGTATCATGACCAATAAGGTATATATCAGCTGGGAAAACTATCAAAAAGACGTACGTAGCCTCGCTAAGAGAATTCGTGATCGCAATATTACCTCTATTATCGCCGTAACTCGTGGCGGTCTTTTTCCGGCAGCTATTTTAAGTACAGAACTTGGCATCAGACTCGTAGACACCCTCTGCCTTTCTTCCTATGTACATGATCGTCAAGGCGAAATGACTATTCTTAAGAAGCCTGAAATTGATTTGACCAACACCCTTATCATCGACGATCTTTCAGATACCGGCAATACCGCTCGTGTAATTAAAGAACTTTTTCCGAACAGCTTCTACTGCTGCGTATACGTTAAGCCCAAAGGGGCTGTATACCCAGATGAATTTGTGCGTGAATACCCACAGGACACTTGGATCGTACAGCCTTGGGACGTTGGTGAAGACGGCTTCTTAGACTAAGATTTAACTATCCTAGAGACTAAAGCGAAAGCTCAGACGCTAACACTTAGCCTATTCAATCCACATAGTATTCTCCTTAGCGCAGAATAAAGCTAGAGTTTAAAATAAAGCTTAACTCTATTTTTAACTTACGGCTAAGGCGAAGATTATGTGGATTGATGGTTTACCATTGCTATCCCGCTTTAAAATTGAATCTGACCTTAAAATTGAACCATAAGACGTTTTAAATCTAGAATACCGAACCTAGACCTAAAACCACCTTCAAATACCAATTTCCTTAGAAATCAGTTTCATAGTCATGCTCGCGTTCTTTTAGAATCTGCTTGTACTCGCGCCAATTAGGCATGTACTTTTCTATATGGCGGTAAAAAGTTTCGTCATGATTACGCGAAACCAAGTGACTTAGTTCATGTAGGATAATGTAATCAAGGCACTCATACGGTTTAGAAACTAATTGTAAATTAAACCAAATCTTTTTAGTGACTACATTGCAGGTGCCCCATCTTGTTTTCATATCCCTAACCTGCCATGAATTGCATTTAAGTCCAGTTAGAGCCTCCCATTTAGGCAGACGATTGGCAATTTCTTTTTTTAATTCTAAATGGAATGAATTTTTAATTAAATTCGCTCTTTGGTCAGTCGTAGCAGTTTTAGGTATCGATAAAATCATGGTTTTATCATGCAGCCCTATTCTGAATACAGTGTCGCTATAAATAAATTCTAGAGTATATGGTTTTCCCCATAGGTAAATTGTCTCACCGGACACGTATTGACGTTTACGTAGTTTTGGTTGCACTTCAAGTTTAGCAATAGCGTTTTTAATAAAATCTATGTTTTCTGCAACAAAGGCTTTAATGGCCTCGTCATCTATTCTTAAAGGCGCGGAAACAAGTACTTCTTTTTGGGGCTTTACTCGTAAACGGAGAGTTTTGATATTTTTTTTGATGACTTGCACTTCAATACCGTGCACAGTAAGTTGCATTAAAAGTTCCTCTTGTTTATCTCAAAATTAAAGTAGCTATCAAGCAAATAGCAAGTCGAATGAAGGTTAGTACCTAACAAATGGAAAGCTATTTTTAAGCAAAAATGGTTTTGGTTAATTCTTGGGGTAGCTTGAAGAGCAACGCCTGATTTAAAAACTTAGAGTGCAATTATATACTAACTTTTACTTCTGTTAGCTAAAGACTATCATCATACGGAAACTTTTCTAAAACTTCCTCTATCTCACGCTTTTTAATTTGAGCCATACGGGGGCCGAATTTAGAAAAAATTTCTAATTCCTTAGCAAAAATCAACCTACGGCTATCTTGGTTTGAAGCACGATGTTTCAACTCGTAAGCGCTAGCCTCCTCAAAAGCCTCCATATCTAATACATAGACTAAGACTTCTTCAGTTGTTTTTAGGGTTAAAGCATTGCTGATTGAACCTCTTTCGGCGTATATGACGTGGTACGCTCCGTTTTATGCCGTTATTTTAGGTCTATAAAAAGTTTATAAGCTACAGTTTTGTAGGCTTACTCACCCTTTTACTAAATTCGCGCTTCGTAAGCCATCGTTTTTACTTGATTTATGGCTAAATCTTCGTTCAAACAATGGGAATCCACGCGCATAAATTCGGCGGTAACTCCACTTACTAAAGTCTTTTTCATCTTTTCTCTTAAATTGATAGCTGCATTGAGGTCTCTGTCTATGGTAAAGCCACAACTTGAACATACGTAGGTCCAAAAGTCCGTCAATACTATAAACAAAAAGGCCACTAGGCCTACATAAAAAAAACAGGCTTACAAATATCATTAACCGCACTCGGTTCTTTGTAAGCCTCAAACATGTTTTAAAAGCTTTTAAAACTTTTGTTTTAGATCGCTAACCACTTTTTTAGGGCAGAGCGCATCTTATTTAACGGTAAAACAATTCAGAGCATCGTATTACCTAAGTTTTTAGACTTTTTATCATTCAATTAGGAGCAATTTTCACAAAAAAACTTAGTCATTTAAGAAGTAAGTAACAGTTGAAACAACACGTACAACCTTGCGTGAGTTGTCACCTTCTTCATCGGTAATAGAGAATTGACCTTGAGTTGCAGTCTTAATACGACCTAAAGCAGAACCAGAGTCGTGAGCAAACTTTTCTGCAACCTGACGAGCATTACGAGTTGATTCTTCTACCATGCTTGGCTTGATGTTATTAAGACCAGTAAAGATGAAGTTAGTACTCCAGGTTGAATCATCAAGTGGAACTCCTGCTTTAACTAACTGGTCGAGGTCTTTGTATAAGCCCTTAACAGTTGCCACATCTCTTGAGTCAATGTTGATCCCATCTCTAATGTTAAAGCGGCATTCTGGATTACGATTGTTGTTATAAGTTTCCTTATAAGTATCGCTAAGACTTGGAGTTCTAGAATGAATATCTTCACGCTTAACGCCATGAGTATTTAAGAACTTTAAGATTTCAGTTTTAGCTTTATCTGAACGTGATACCGCTTCTTCTAAAGTTGGGGCACATTCACTAAAGGTAAATGGCATTACCACACGGTCAGCGTCCACGGTGCGTTCAGCTAAACCCTTAACAACAACCACACGTGAGTTTTCAAGCATCTTATCAGCTGCTTTCTCAAAAGCTGGAGCCAGCATCCAAGCAGAAGCAACCATCGCAGCGCCTAACAAAATAGAACCAGCAACGAGAGACTTTCCTTCCATAATTTATCCCTAATTATAAGTATTTAATTTGATGATTTAAGTATACGCGTAATGACTTGAACCAAAGCCAAGCTTTTCGCTTAACCTAAATTTAGTTTAATGTGAACTACAAATATATGCAACCCTCGAGACTACAGATGGGCCTTTTAGTCAACTACCCACCACCTAAAGGTAGTGGGCTTGTAACTGCCCAGTCGTAATGAAAAAATTCCCTTCGTTACAAATCTTAACAATTGCTACATAAGGATATACATTGCCAATTTGAGCCTCTGTATATGCTTAAATTTATAATTTCACTATATTTTATGACTATAAAAACTTAGCTTAGTTCAAAGGCTTCAGGGGAATTTAGCTTTTTGAGGCAAAACTACATTTTAGTAACTATTAATTTAAGCTCTTAAGGCGGCGTTACTTAATCATTGCTATAAGCTTGTGGTAGCTAGGTAGAGCTTATGCACGTTTGGGTATTACTTGCGGGAGTTTCAGCATAGCTTTATAGAGCTTAGTCTTAGCTTGGGCCTAAATGGTATATTTTTATATTTAATGGATTTTTTGAGATTAGGTTTTAAGTTTAGGTTTTAAATTTGGGTTTTGTGGTTTGGTGGTATCAAGAAACAAAAACCGAAACTATCGCAAATAGTTCTAGTTTTAAACCACCCCACCAATCCTTAAGGTTTTAAGGTTTTAGCGTTTTAGTACTTAAACGTTTTAGCATTATAACGTCTGAACTTAACGCCAATGACGATTTGGTAACTTCAATTATTAAGGGCGTAGTGAAAAATCGCTACGCCCTTGTGGCCATAATCTTAAAAGGCCCCTTGTGGCCATAACCTTTTAAGCTTTAGGTTACTACATATTAAATTAGAGCTTGTAGCCTAATTCCTGTCTAATGTATGAGCCTGCACCGATAAGGCCCGCATAAGGCTGAGTAATTACATATACAGGGATCTGAGAGAGGTACTGCTTAAAGCGGCCCTTATCTTCAAATGCTACACGGAAGCCTGAGTTCAAGAAGAACTGCATGAAGCGAGGTACGATCCCACCAGCGAGGTAAACACCACCAAAAGCACCGATGTTAAGAGCTAAGTCACCACCAAAACGGCCCATCATAACGCAGAAGAGGTTAAGAGCACGGTGGCAATCGGTATCAGGATCTTCACGTAAAGCGCGTTCAGTAACATCCTTAGGTTCAAGATCATCAGGAGTACGGTGGTCTGCAATGCAGATAGCACGGTAAATGTTTACCAAACCCATACCTGAAAGCAAACGTTCGCAAGATACGTGGCCGATTTCACGACGAAGTACAGCAAGGATATCATCTTCTTCTTCGCTATTTGGAGCAAAGTCAACGTGACCACCTTCACCAGGAACAGAGAACCAAGTGTCCTTGAAGTTAAAGAGGTGCGCTACCCCAAGACCGGTACCAGCGCCGTAAATAGCGATTGGCTTACCAGCCTGGGCTTCTTCACCACCAACCTTGATGAGGTCTTCAGGCTTAAGTACTGGAATAGACATAGAAACGCCGGTAAAGTCATTGATGATAGAAAGAACTTCTAACCCAAGGTTGGCCTTCATTTCTGAAATGTAGAATTCCCATGGGTTATTAGTCATAACTACGTGGTCACCAGTAATTGGGCAGGCAATAGCGATGCAAGCGTGCTTAATGTCTGCATCCTTGTGTTCGGCGAGATACATTCTCACAACATCTTCAAGACTTGAGTTGTCGAGAGCAGAGTAAATCTTTACGGAAGAGATATCACCGTTTTCGAGATCACAAACTGCTAAACGGGCATTTGTGCCACCTACGTCACCCACCAAAACATATTTGGCCATGTTATTTTGCTCCTAAATAAGGTTTTATTTTATTTTTTTTGTTACAAGGAATTTCACTCGTGTGTTCCCAAGGAATTAATAAAAATTTAACTTCCCCACCGTTTGGCACGATTCCCTCAAGATGAACACTATCTTGGTTCTTGGTCTTTCTTTGTTGCAACGCTCGTGAAACTTAGAGTATGAACCATAAAACCTGCATCATGATTGCGAACTGTGAATATGGGTATAGGTCCAACTTCATATTTCTTTAAGTTTAAAACGCAGCCAAACAAAAAGAACTTTACCAAAAGAACTCTCATCCTTGAGTCCTTGCTAATTCGTGTAATTATATTGAGTTACGGATGCTAAAACAATAGAACAACCTCAACGTCATGCATAAAGTATCGACTCTGCTCAAAGTTTTGCCAAAAAGCGCAAGAAATTGATCTTTACCTGAGCAATTAAACAATTTTTTAGGCAAAATTCCAGCAAGAAAAGTGAAATTTTGTGACCCGTTACAAAAACATCACGCTTTGTTACATCGTTTACACTGTTGTTACATATTGTTTTTACAAATTTTGTTGACATTAGAGGCTTTGGTTGATTGGCCGTTACTTAAAAACAACATACTTATCTGTTTTATAGTTTGCTCGTCACACTAATTTTAGGCTTCCTCATTTACCCTTCCTTATTTACCATTGGCGTGTTGTTTCGCTTGTCACTTTTGTAGCTTTTACGCTTACTTCCTTCGGGCTTTTGGTTTTTGGGGCTTTCGGGGTTTCTTGACTACTTCTTTTATTTTTTTGCTTACCTACTATTACGACTAACGGCTATTACGAAACTTACGGATATACCCCCTCCTAAAATTTTTGAAGCTTTTTTACAATTTAAACGAGCCTAGTCCTGTTGAGCTTTTACAATTTTAATGATTTCTTTTTACATTTGACCGTTTACGGCTAACTCTGTAGCCACGTAGCACCAAACCTAAGCTTAACCCTAAAGCGCACTTAGAGCCCTCTAAAAATGTGAGTTTAACTAGCCAAAAATCCGTTTTACGGACCTCTAGCAAGTTCTATAAATAGAAGCCGAAGCGAGCTACATTGAGTAAAGTTACACCAATTGAACATAAAACCGTACTAAAGAGTGCGCCAGATGTCAATTTTTCTAAGTTAGTTATTGAAAGCGTTTTCTATATTTGTTAAATTTGCATCGTAATAAATTTACAAAAAATTGTTACAACCTAAACAAACGTTTTGTTTAAGCCCTAGTTTTTTAGATCTGAGCTAACCAAACTTTGCTTTAGCCTAAAGCTATGTCTCTGTTACTCCCTACATATATTTCCTCACTTTTAAATCTAGTTAAAGTCGGTTTAAAATCTGGAAATGCCAGGGAATAGAGCGAGTTTTAGGTCTAAGTAGCAGACTTTCCAACAAGGTAGCTAATTTACAGTCTTAAAAACTTAAACCGAAAATAAAAACAAATGGGACGTAACATAACAACATTTGACTATTTATCTTGATTAGCTTGAGTTTATCTTGAGTTACATTTACATAAAGAGCAGCGAAGGATTAAAACAACTGAGTACGCCAACTTTACCTTCAAGATTCTTACCCAAACAACCGTCAACTAAATAAATAGGAACAACTAGCTAAGTTAAAAAAGAGCCCCAGCTAAACTGAATAATCCTTTTAATCAAACAAGATTTGCCATAATCGGACAAGATTTAAAAGACCTATTCGAAATAGCTAAGCCAAGCAGAAAAAGAAATAGATAATTCTGCCTCATTTTTAAGTTAGGAAGTTTTTTAGCTTGCCATGAAAGTAAACCTTATCGTGGAACTTGTGGCAGTTAATCCCCAATTTTTTGGCAGTTAGGAAGTTCAGCTATGAATTTTATTGAAATCATCAGTGAGAAATACGCCACCCTCAGTCGATCTGAAAAAAAGGTCGCTCAGGTTATTATCTCCGAACCACAAAAAGCCATTCATACTAGTATTGCCGCTCTTGCTAAACAAGCTGGGGTCTCTGAACCTTCGGTTCATCGTTTTTGCCAAAAGGTTAATACCAAAGGTTTCCCTGATTTTAAGCTACGCTTAGCTCAAAGCCTAGGTAAAGGCATTAACGCTAGTGCACTTGAAATCAATGAAAATGACTCAGCTGAAAGCTACACTAAAAAGATTTTTGATGCCTCCATTTCTACCTTAAGCGAAGCTAAGAAGAATATGGACGTCCAAGTAATTCAACGCTGCGTCGATGCATTAAGTTGCGCTCGTCGCATCACCTTCTGTGGTCTTGGAAACAGTGCAGCCGTAGCTCACGATATGATGAACAAGTTCGTGCGCTTCAATATGCCATGTAATTACTTTGAAGACCCTATCATGATGTTAATGAACGCGTCTAATTGTGGGATTGAAGATGTTTTTGTGATGATCTCAAAGTCTGGTCGTACTAGCGGGGTTGTAGAAACCGCAAAGCTAGCCCAAGCTCACCGCGCCACAGTAATTGGCATCACTTCAAAGGATACCCCTTTAGCTGAAAACTGTAATCTCGTGCTTTCTATGAAGCTCCCTTCAGAAACTGATATCTACATGCCAATCTCTTCAAGATTAGCTCAGCTTGCTTTAGCAGATGTTTTAGCGACTGGCTTTATCTTACGTAAAGGCCCTCATTTTATTGAACGCCTGAGAGCTACGGCTGAAAGCATCCGAGAAAACAACCTCTTAGTCAACACCAAGCCTCACACTGAGTCTAAGACCCAAAATACCGATAAAAACGAGGATAAAGTGGCTTCATGACCTCGACGATGACGATCATAATGCCTAAAGCAAAACTCCTACCAAGAGTGAAAACAAGAGTGAAAACAAGAGTGAAAAAAGAGCGTAAACAAGAGTAAAAAAAGAGTATAAAGCTCTCCTTAGTAGGCTCCGCCTTAAACTAACAGCTTTATGACTTAACTAAACCCCCAAAATTTATTTAACCAAAGAATTTATTTCAAAGAATTTAAATTCCCTATCTAGTTGTGTTTCAGGGCGCCTAATAAGCGCCTTTGTTTTTCTTCGAAACTTTAAATTCTCCCATAATTTATTCCTTAATCTATCCCCAAATTTTCCCTTAAATTATCCCGAAGCCGCACCAAACTTCGCACAACTTCCACTTTTGTATGTAACCAAATAAGAAACCCGATAGCTATAATGGGCCTCTAAACATACGATTTAAGGACAAATTCAAGACTTGGAAGATTTTTCATAGAGTTAAGACTAGAACCGTAATACACTAATCTAATAAAGTAAGTTAGACTGTACTAATCGTGCTACTGTACAACGAGGAGTGCAGCAACCACTCTCCACTACAATGACAACTAGAATCTAAATTAAAACGGGAGTTTTTAAATGCGCCAATCTTTTAACGCCTTAGCTTTAGCTATGCTAACTGCCGTCGCGCTAAGCGGCTGCAACGATAAAAGTTCTAGCAACACTTCAAATGATGAAGTGTATTTTGATGTGGCAGAAAATGATCTCGGTCGCGATTTACTATCTAATCCTTCAGTGACTCTCGTAACTAACAAGATTACAAGTATTAGTGCGGCTCACGGGACCATTGTAAAACTATCAAATGGCACTGAAAGTGCTAAGCTCGATACCAAAAACAATACTGTGAGTGATACTGGGAGTGGTAATGACACTGATACAAACGCAGAAACAGCGCTAACTACTACTTTCGCTGTAAACGTAAGTGCCGACCCTAACCAAAGCGTCACTAACGAAAACTCTGACGAGAACTTTGACTCAAAAAGTTCAAACACCAAAAAGGCTCCTCCTACCTTACATGATAAAACTCCAACAGGCCCTGACTCTGCCACTTGGCGCTATACTCTTAATGCCTCAAGCTTTAAGAACCACGAAATTCCGGTAGATTTTGTGGAAACGTTTACCCTAACGACTACCGATGGGCAAACCATGACTAGCTACATTAGTTTTGCGCCTAAAGACACCCTTATGCCTTATGCGTGGCACTTATATAATGATGGCACCAGCGCTAAAGCTTTAGGCTGCGGGAGCACCTGCCCAGATATTCAAAAAGGCTTTGACTTAAATATTATCGACGCTTGGCAGCGTCGTGACACAAGCAACAACTACATAAATGGCAAAGGAGTCGTTGTTGCTATTGCCGATACCCCTATCGATATTGAGCACCGTGACCTAAAAAATAATGTCTACACCCCAAAATTTAGCCAAGACAAGCAAAATAACAATGGCACCCCTAATAAAAACGCCACTGAAACCGAAGATGAGGCTACCACTTTAGATAGCAGCGGAATCAATCAAGGCTTAACCGTCGATGACATTAAAAATGACACCGCACTCCATGGCACTATGGTGGCGGGGATTATTGCAGCAAGTGGCGAAAATGGAGGCACTCGTGGCGAAGCTTTTAGAGCGCAGTTCTATTCTATTCCGCTAACCATCACTAAAAATAAAGCGAACAATTCAAGTACTACTAATAACCCAAATGCCAATGATAACGTTTATCCTTTGATTTTAGCTGCTGATAAAACCGACGTCGTCAACCAAAGCTACAACCTATATAATGCGCCTCAACCGGACGATCAGATAAAAAGTTACCTCGACGCCCTATACGAAGCAAAAATTCCGCTTGTTAAATCAAGTGGAAACAATTACTTAGCGGTGGAAGGTTTTGAGGAAATGGGACCATACTTTGATACCTCAAAGTATGACATCTGTACTAAATACGAAGTTGATTGTACCTTCGAGCAATTTGGTGAAGAAGCTTCTGCGCCCGCAAGTATTATCGTAGGTGCTGCCGGTCCCAACGGCAGTCATCTTTACTATAGTTCCACCGGGCCTCAGCTTTGGCTAACAGGGCTTTCTGGGGAATTTGGAGTTGATGATAGTGACCATCCACTACCAGGCATCGTAACTACAGCGTCTCATTTTTCATGTTTAGACTTACCAACTCAAGATGCCAATGGCGAACCACTTAATCTCCTAGCTGATGGTAAAAATAGTAAATGGCGAACTACTATCGATCCAACCTGTAACTACACTTCTGTCTTTAACGGCACTTCTGCAGCCGCCCCAACCGTAACAGGGATTGTGGCGCTCTTAAAGCAAGTGAACCTCGACTTTACCGTGCCACAAATAAAGTATCTCTTAGCCACTAGTGCTAGTAACGATGAAACATGGTCAACTCTTAAGTACACTGCTAAGACCGCCACTGATTTTAATGATGAAAGCATCGTGACTGACGATGCATGGCAAAACAATGGTGCAGGCGTACGTTACAGTAATATGTATGGTTTTGGGCTCGCTAACGCCACCGAAGCGGTTAAGTTGGCGCAAAACTGTAGTTCCGACTCAAGTTGCACTTTAAGAGAGAAGCTACCGCTTGACGTTATAAGCACGTCAAAGCCTGACTGCGAAGTTGTTGATAGTAGCCGAGGTCTTTATGAATGTACTTTTAGTGACTTAAAAGAACTTACCGCTGACGGCGAAAAAGTGGATCTTAACGGACCGCTTGAAATTGAAAGCACTAGAGTTAATGTCTATGGCTTTAAACAAAAAATTGAAGAGCATCCACGCGATAAGCTTTGTACCTATAAAACTCCAGACAGCAATAGCTCCTACCGAACCGACTACAACTATTACTACTATGCCACTACGCATTTAGCTTTAAACTTGTCGTCACCTAAGAGTGCTGACCGGGTATTAAAACCATACCTTGCTTATTGGTACTATGACCGTAGTTTCTTTAACGAGCTCCCTTCGCAGGAATACTACCTCCAATCTAACGCCTTTTACCGCGAACAGGTCATGCCAAGTGACACTTGGAAGCTTACCATTAAGAGTAGCTGCGCTTTAGATATGGACTCTTTAAATGAAAGCATTCATTTAAAGCTTAAGGCTTACAAGGTGGAGGCAAAATAACTCTAGAAGGTAAATTTTTACATTTGGGCCTTATTTCTTGCCTATAAACGAATGCAGGTCCTGTCCATAAATGCGGTCCTCGCCACACTTTATCCTAAACTCCCGCCGTTATATTTTCGTAAACGCTCCATAATAACCTCATGACTGGGAAATTTTATTTTTCAAAATTTTC
>ERZ1026876.478-NODE-478-length-23663-cov-10.734073_pt1 | contig 23663 bp, 18 predicted proteins | sample MGYA00380168_ERZ1026876 | MGnify/ENA primary metagenome ERZ1026876 (study PRJEB33269, sample SAMEA4719804) | human gut metagenome | biome: human-associated habitat; feature: organic feature; material: feces | place: Cameroon | collected 2013-10 ... | reverse complement strand
GGAGTCAACGTGCATAACTTTCTGTTTTTACCCACAGATATGCACGATGACTCTTTAAAATTGAAATGAGAACTAAACTTTAAAAATTTACTCTCTTGTTTCGTTGATGATGCGAAGATTGTTTTTAACTTGCTTAAACAAGAACCCACCTTGAGAAGTTGTTTTATCCAATAAATGATCAATGTTCTTATTATCATTGCTTCCTGGATTAAACTTGAGATCTAAAAGGCCGTAGGAGTCTTTATCAATGGTGCCTTTTTGGTGTTCGGCCTTAAGCCAAAGTATACCTGCCCCAAAGTTCCCATCTAATGCAGTTGCGTTACAAGAGTTCTTGTCATGGCTAGTACAAAAGCCTAATTGCACCTCTTCTCCGTCTTTTAGGTTAATAACCCCGTTTTTATCAGTTTGTACGCCATCTTTCTTTGCCGTCTTGAAAAACATGTTTGGTGGTAAATTTGGTGTAGTGTAATCGACTAGATTTAAAGTTGTGCACTGGTCTTTACGGACCTTCCAATTACCATTTTGGTCCAAGTATTGAATGGTGAACGGTAGGTATAAGGTGTCTTGCTTACCTGTTACAGGTAGAGAAACTAAACGCCCAAAGGCGACACTTTTAAGGAGTGGGCCAGAGCCTTTGCTAACAGGCAAAAATGTTACGTGGTAGTTTTTCCACGGGGTCGAAAGACCGTTTATCGTGTCTCCAAGCTTGCTAATTGTAGGGACTACGCTCAAACCATAGTAGTTTTTTACCGCAGAGGCGAGGAACCCTTTTTGTAATGTATCTTCTTCAGGGATTGCGACTTCATTACGGGTAAATACATCGTAATTACAGGTGAAAGCACCATCTTTTTCTTGTGGCGCCAGACACATCTTGGTGCGCCCTAAAACCCCGAGAAAGACGGTCTTAGGATCTGCTTCTTGCGTGCCTAATAAGGAGAATTTATTGTCTGCAGTCATAAAAGCGGTAGAAACAAAACCATCAGCGTCCTTTGTGGTGTCCCAATTTTTTAGGGACTTTAACTTACTAAAGTTGGCCTCATTTTCTTGAGCCATTGAAATGGAGCTTGAAGTAGGGGTGGTTGGTTCGTCTTTAAGTAGAACACTAAAGCCCACAAAATCTACTTCATTTTTGGTGTTGTCAACGAGAGAGCCTCGGATGTTGGTGAGGATTTTATCTGTTGCACTGCGGCCATTTAACTTCAAGCGTAAGAGAAGTTTTTCATTATAGTACTGCGGGCAGTTGTTTTTATTTATGTTTTCAACGGTGGTCAAATCATCAGGTACCTTAGTTAGATCTTCACTTGTCGTTAAAGAGTAATAACTAAAGATGTCAGCATTTCCTGGGGTTAAATAAACCGGAACCACTGTGTAGACTGGGCTATAAAAATACGTTTTTCGTTCCGGAATGGTGTTAATGGGGTTATAAGTACTAGCGCTAATCCAACCATTGTTAGTAAATCTTATTTTAGGGGTGGTGGCGCTAGAGCCGTGGATGCCAGTAAAACCAAGTTTTAAGCGTTCGGTTGTGTCGCCAATATACATATTGAGTGCTTCATAGGAGCTTTTAAGAGTTGAATCTTCTGTTGCTAGGTCGCTAGGAGTTATTACATTGGCATCAGATGGAGTTTGATACCACGCATCAAAGGTAGTTTTGTATAACGGGGTCAAAGCGCCTTCACGTTGCCAGTCGTCGTAAACGTCATGAGGTAATAAATCTGTGGTCGCATCACAAAACTTACTAAGGGTCTCTTGATCTGCAATTACGTTTTGATCAACCGGGGTAGTGTTTGCTTTACACAAGTCCGTGGTGCAGCCAACTGCTTTTTGAGTCCAATCATAGGCGCGGTCGCTTTCAAGAATAGTGTTCTCGTTGTTGACATTTAAACAAATGGCTACGGGGGCAGTTCTAATTTTAGGTTTGGTTGTTTCTTGCCTAAAATCGAAGATAAATTCTTCTGGCGTTTCGCCACTGACTGGATTTTTGTTTTGGACTTCAAGTTTGATGAAGTTAAAATAAGTGGTTTTTGGTTCGCGGTCTAACGCTAGAGTATTTACTACTAAGGTACTCTTAATGATAGTTGAGTGTTCGTCATAGGAGATAGTTGCATTTGGTAAAACAATGTCACCGTTTTTAGGTGTAGTAGTCCCCGCATCAGGTTCGATTGAAATCTTGTGCTCGTGGCCATCAATATTAGTTTTTATAGTAACATTTTGGGTGGTGGCTACATTAGCGTAAACCTTTATAACAGTATCGGTACTATCTGCAGTATTGTCGTTAGAAGCCTTGAATGAATCTCTAACATTGCCTGGAATTTTAATTTCTACAGGTAAAGTTTCGCCGACATACCCAGCAACGGTGTTGATTGAGGCCTCACAAATATTTTCAGAAAAAGTACAGCTATCACTTAAAGTATTAGTAGTAGCGTCACAGTATACTTTGGTAGCTTGGTTATTTATTCCAAGACTTGCGGAAAAAGTGCTATTACTTAAGTTAATGCGCCCGTTTTCATCAGTGGTTTTAGTAGTGCTTGTTCCATCTTTTTTGGTTATGGTTACAACGGCTCCATTTTCTTTGTAAGGCGTGCATTCAGAATTTCCAGAGGTACATTTTTCAAGTTGCAGAATTATTTGTTCACAAGCGTTTTGTCCGCTTATTTGAGATAGGCGAAAAGCGTTAGCTTCTGCCTTTTGAATCTTTGAACAGAGACGACATTCCCCTCCAGTCAGGTCTATAGATGTGATAATTTTTTGCTTTGTGTTGTCGGTGGTGAATGTGTAGTTTAATTTATTTGCATTTAGCCCGCCGATAAATTCATTCCCATTATTAATATTAAGTGTGCCATAAGCGAGAATGTGGGCTAATTTTCTTTGTTCTTCATTGCCCGTTATTGTTATATTTTTCCCAAAAATAATTGCTGGTTCATTAGAGTCACTTAGTTTAATTTCTTTACTTAAAATTAAATCATCATTCAATGCAACGTAAAGCTTGTATGGGTAAGGATCGTTAAGAGACGTTTGGTCGTCTATAGCAATAATTCTGTTGCATGAAGTGTTAATTAGGCGTTCACGCAAGCTATCCATGGTGATTTCTGTTTTTCCGTCGTTAAAAGATGATTTATGTAACCAAGCATTATTCTTGGTAATACCATTATTGTCCACTTTGTTAGTACAGAAATTAGGAATGATATGGAAATAATTCTTTTCATGTAGAGCAAGGTCTGTAATATATTGTTCAGAAGGACAACTATTCTGTGGACTGAGTTCAAAAAAAGCTTTATGGTTTTGAGTGTTAATATTTAGCTCAGCATCATTCTCACTATTAGTGCATTGTCCGCTAGGTGCGTTCCCTTGAATTGGGGCGCAAAAGCAAGCAGATCGTAAAACTTTGATATCGTTATCACTGATGTCGCCACAGCTTTTTTCCGCTTGTGTGGTAATTTGGTACAGAGCTCTAATGCAGTCTTCGTTATCGTCGGCATAATTTGGAATAGGAGAATTTGCTACTGCTGCTACTGCTGGTTGAAATAGTGCTATTTCAAGGATTGTAATAGTACACAGTTTAATTATTTTCGAAGTTTTCATAGACAAATCCCCAACTTAAACCACACACAATTATGGTTTGATTATAACATACCGCCTAGCCATGAAATGAGGTCTTGGGCTTATTTGCGTATAGGATAGAACATTAGAATTCGCCTTTGATTGCATTTCTGAAAATTTTATTAAAAGATTTTACTAAGCACCTGGTTTTGTTCGTAAATTAGGGGAAATTTTGTTTAGAAGGAAGTTGAGTTTTCTCTTCTTCTTCTGAGAGAAATTAACTGTTAAAGACTAAGGCTTAACTTAAAACTAAAAAACAAAATGCCAACATGAATTAAGATTAGATTTAATTTTCTTTTTCGTTGTAATTTCAACAAAAAAGACACCTCCAGCAAATGTTGGAGGTGTCTAAATTTAGGTCTAAGTCTAAGAGTTAAGCTATTTCTTTATTAGCTTCGCCATTGTTATCATCGGCTTCTAATTCTTTAGCTAAATCTTTATTTACCATGTTAGCAACACAAGAGTCAGACCATACATTAAGCCCTGTTTCAATCATGTCGAGTACCGCATAGAACGGAAGGATAATCCCAAGCAATTGAATTGGTACATTCATAGATGAAAGCAAGCTTGCTGACATGAAGTAGCATCCCATTGGGACCCCGGCATTACCAATAGCAGCGATAGTGGCAATACCAACCCAAGTTAAGAGTAGGAATGGAGTTACTTCGACGCCATTGTTTTGCATTAAGAAGACCACGGTGGTGAGAATGAATGCGGCGCAACCATTCATGTTAATAGTGGTGCAGATTGGGAGCACAAATCTTGAAACTTTTGGACTAAGTTTTAAGTTGTTTTCAGCACAACTCATAGTTACAGGTAAAGTGCCTGCTGAAGACTTAGAGAAGAACGCCACGGCCAGGGCTTTAAACATAGCCTTAGCTGCCTTAAGAGGGTTAAGGCCTTTAGCCATCAAGAAGAGTGGTAACACAATCAAACCTTGAATTGCGTTAGCTACAACAACGATAGTGAAGTATGTACCAAGTCCGCCTAAAGCCACACCATTAGCAAAATCGAGGATGCAATTGGTGGTAAAACCAAAAATCCCCAATGGGAGGAAGAAGATTACCCACTTAATGATAAAGAAGATAATAGACTGTAAGCCACCTAAGAAGTTAATAACGGTCTCGCGTTGTAATTTGTCCGCAATATGTCTAATTGCCACCCCAACTACAATTGCAATAAGGAGTACACTTAAAACCTTACCTTGTACTAGCGGAGCGAGCGGATTATCAGGAATGATAGACACAAAGTAATCGAGATATCCCCCAAAGTCTGATAACCCAGGATCAGTGCCTTCTGCTACTTGAGAAACGTTTTCTGGTTTTAAGATTAAATATAAACCAGCTGCTGTTAAAGCAGCTAAAACGGTGGTGGAAATGGTGTAAAGGAAGGTTTTTTGCCACAAACGTTTTTGCGAAGTCCCACTGCCAAGTTTAGCAATAGTTAAGCAGATGGTAACTCCAATAATTGGGACACTGATGAATTTAAGTAACCGGATAAAAACATCAGAGAAGAAAGTGGCGGCTTCACGCCCAATTTCTGTTGGGTAGAGGCCATTTAAGACCCCAAGGATAATGGCGAGGGTAAAAGCGCCAGCGTATTTCCAGGATGAAGATCCTAAAATACTTTTTTTAATATCATTGGACAGCATAAGATAAATAATCCTGTAAAACAATGGTGAGGACGAGTCCTACCAATCCCAAAAGCCCTAAAACCAAACTGTCAAAGAATTGAGTAATCTTAAGAGAATTGCTTAAGATTACGCCTCTTGTCTATGTGATAATTTAGTTATGGGTAGTCACGCTTGGTATTATATGCTTCTTAGTTAAGTTTACTGCGGATTTTTGGAGTTCTTAAAGATAAAATTCCTAAATACTTAGTGGCATGAAACTACAGTAGCGTAAATAAACCAAGCTTAAGTACTGATTAGATTTTAGGTATGGCCAAAGACTTGGTTTACAACCGTGTATTTTGAAATACTTAAAATCTAAAATCAAAACTACAAATTTAAAGCTCCTAGGGGCTGTGTTTGATCGCACTTTTTAATGGCAATTGATACCAGGTTTTATGCCAATAAAGGCCGAGCGAGCTTTAAATTAGTATTGGTGCTCTTTTTTAGTCAAAGAGGTTAAGAGACAAATAATGTTCCCCGGTATCAGGTGCAATAGCAACAATAGTCTTACCAGCATTTTCAGGGCGACGAGCGAGTTCAATGGCAGCTGCCAAGTTACCACCTGCAGAAATACCAGCTAAGATGCCTTCAATACGATTTAAGAGAATGGCATTTTCATAAGCGCTATCACTTGGAATATCGAGCACTTCATCAATAACTGTTTTGTCGTAGTTATCTGGAATAAAGTTAGCCCCGATCCCTTGAATCTTGTGTGGCCCTGATACTCCCTTGGTGATAAGAGGAGATTCAGCAGGTTCAACAGCTACTGCGAGCAATTTTTTGTTATGCTTTTTAAGGCCGCGAGCTAAACCGGTAATTGTGCCCCCGGTACCAACCCCGGCGGTGATGATATCGATTTGACCTTCGGTATCGCGCCAAATTTCTTCTGCGGTAGTTTCTTCGTGAGATTTTGGATTAGCAGGGTTGCTAAACTGACTAGGAATTACACTACCTGGGGTGCTAGCTTGAAGGCGGATTGCTTCATCAACTGCCCCCTTCATGCCTAATTTACCAGGGGTGAGAATGAGTTCAGCGCCACGGGCTTTAAGAAGTTGGCGTCTTTCAATACTCATGCTATCTGGCATGGTGAGAATAAGCTTAAGACCATATGCACGTGCGACTAAAGCCAAACCAATGCCAGTGTTACCAGAAGTAGGTTCAATTAAAGTAGAACCTGGCTTAATGATACCGCGCTTTAAAAAATCATTAACCATGTATAAAGCGGCACGATCTTTAACTGATCCCGCTGGATTAAACATTTCTAACTTGAGAAGAATGTCGGCGTTAAGGTTTAAATGGGCTTTTAGACGGTTGAGGCGAACTAATGGGGTGTTACCAATGAGCTCGATGACGGAATTATAGACGGTCATGTGATCTCCTTAATCTTAAAAATCAAAATAGCGTAGCGTCCACTTATAACAGGGGGCTAAAAGCAGATTTAATTATCTGCTAACTTAATGATATTCTGAGTGGTGTTTTATATCCTACTAAATTTGTATGAATTATATTATACTCGCGTTGAGGTTGTTTGCAATGGATATTTTAAGCAGTATTTAGGAGATTTGTTTAAGTAATAAAGATTGTCATTTAGAGTTTGGGATTTGCAATATCCTGATGTTGTTTATTCAAAAAACAACTCTCCAAAAAAATAAAAAGCCAAGAGTAGAAAACCAAAAAAACAAAAAACAACAAGCAGAAAGAAAAAACAAAAGCCTAAAAGCCTAGAGGCCAAATGGTCTTTATATGTAATAAAAAAACGCCTCTAAAATTTTAGAAGCGGTTCTATACTTTGGGGGAGGGGTAGACCTTAAGGCCTATACGCAAGCTCCAAGAGAATTTTTGCGTTGCACTTACCCTTGTGTTTTGGCGCTTGAGCTTTTAGTAGTTAAAGCTTGCTCCTTAGAACTTGGCTCATTATTTAAAGGCGCTTGGGTGTGATCGGCTTTGTTTAGAGTTTGAGTTGCAGTTGCGCTAGCTTCTTCCTCGTAAGATTGAGCTTTAGTTGAAGCCTGAGTTTGGGCATTTAAAGAAGCATCTTCCATTGCTTGAGCTTTAGCTGCAATGCGCTTATGGATATAGGATTTGAGCCATAAGAGTAAAACAACCCCAATCACAATAAGCACAAGGATTTTAACGCCGTGTTGGCCTTGTTGCACGTGTTTAACGAGAGCAGGCATTTGGTCGGCAAAGTAGTAACCTAAATAAATCCAAATAGGTACGGAGATAAGAGCTGCGAAACCATCCATTAGTAAGAAGTGTCTAAATGGAATACGATGGCTCATTCCGGCAGTTAAATAAATAGGGGAGCGCAATCCTGGCATGAAGCGGGCAAAAAATAAAACCCAAATCCCGTATTTGGCAAACTTTTGCTGGACTTGAGCGAAGCGATGTGGAGGTAAAATTTTGCGGAATGGTTTAAACTTTTGGATGCGGTAACCCATGGTTTTACCAAGCATATAAACGATACCATCGCCTAAAAGAACGCCGATAAAACAAATAACTAGCATTACATGTGGGTTGGTGGCATGAAAGCCAGATACTACCCCGGCAGCTACTAAGGTAATGTCTTCAGGTATTGGTAACCCAAAACCACATAAAATAAGCATGCCAAAGGCAAAGAAGTAATTGTACATCCCAAAAGAGGTTAGATTTTCAATTACCCAGTTTAATATTTGCTCAACCATTGAGAGTTCGTGCTCCAAAATTTTCTTATATTTTTAAGGTACTTAAGGTCTGTTGGCCTCAAATAATTCCAAAGCCAAGTAGACCGTTACATTATATCCTAATTTAAAGAAATTTTTGCACTGTGTCACAAGATGTTGGTTAAATTCATTTTTATGGCTGAATATTCTTGTGCGGTAAAACCGCAGTTCCGGAAAATCGGGGACCGATAGTCCGGAACATTGGAAACCACCTAATGCTAGTTTACTCGCGTAAGCTTTTATCCAAGCCGTATACCTCACGCATTGATAAATCTTTTGATGGGGCAATGCTTTGGATGTTAATCATATATACATCATGCACAATTCGATCTAGGATTGCATCAGTCAAAGGACTAGATGCTCCACCAAGCTTGTCATACCATCCTTCTTTCTGATACTGTGAGCAAAAGATTGTAGAAGATTTCTTACGTCTTCTGTGAAGCAGTTCGAAGATATCCTTCTGCTCATTATCGTTTGGTTTCAAGAGAAGCCATTCATCAATGATAAGAAGAAGTGGATTGGCATACTTAGTCATGACCTTTTTGTATGTACCTTCATTCCTGGACATTTCCAGATCAATCAGCAGATCTGGGAGTCGTACATACTTTGACACCGGAATGTTGTTTTCCTTTAAATCGGAACTGCGGTTTCCATAGTCCGGACAGACGGTGTAATCAGCCCCGGATTACTCAATGGCAAAAAACAACTCAATCTGACTGCCCCCACGGGTAAGCCCGTGGGGTTCTGATTACCAAGTGTAGCTTGTAATCGAACACCATTTTCAGGCTTTGGAGTTATAAGTGTAAATCTGTTTGAATCAGGACTTTCATTACCAAAGAGTCCTTCGACCACATTAGCGGTAAATTTCTGTCTTACGACAAGGAAGTACAGTCAATCCTCCTAACGTTTAGACTATATATTGTTCCATGCTAATGTCAAATAGTAGAAATATAGTTTTTTCATAGAAAAAGCGACTTTCATCCCACACGCAAGCGTGTGGGTTTTACGCCGCAATTTATAACCCAGGAAAATTTTTTCCTGCCATATTGGGCCCAATTGGCTGAGTAAATTAAGTACAGATGGCACTTGTTTTAAAGGAAGTTAAACGTAATTTAGCGTCCAAATGGTAGTTTGGGAAATTAAATTACGTAATTACACCATGAGCTATTTTTATTGATAATATCGGTCAGACTAATGCTTGTGAGATAATCTGTGACGACGCGGTCAAGACCTTCATAAACTGAAATAGTAAGGCTTTCCCCGTTATCATTGAAAGGATTGGTTTCGTTATGGTCAAGACAACTTACCGGCGCTAAACTTCCTTCGGCACTTTCAAGTATTTCTTTTACCGTAATTGAAGCAGGGTCACGCGCTAAACGGTAGCCTCCTAAATGACCTTTAGTGGAATTTAATAGTTTATTGCGGACTAAAAGTGGAATAATTTGTTCTAAGTATTTGCGGGAAATTTTTAAACGGCTAGAAATATCCTTTAGTGAGATATAGCCCTCGTTGTAGTGTGTGGCAAGGTCTAACATCATACGTAATGAATATCGCCCCCTTGTTGAGATTCTCATAAAATCAGTCTCCTTTTAGCTAACTATTTTTATCTTAACACGGTTTTTTACGTAAAAAAAGAAATTCATACAAAATTACTAGGGAATAAACCAAAATGCTTTAAAAAACCTAGAGTTTTCAAGAGGTTAAGCTTTAAAAATTTTTTGTAAAAAATTGTTTTTAGCAGTTGAAGTAGGAATGTGGGGCGGATTTTTAAGGTTTTATCTTTAGGTTCAAAGGTCCATTTTTAAATAACTACGTATGAGCCAAAATCCTAGCATTCTATAGTTTAGGTTCGTCCTAATTTTACGTTTTGCTTAAAGGCGTAAAAATAAGTGTAGGTTATCATGAAGTTGATCTGAGATTATCAGAGTAGATGATCTCGAATTAGATGATCTTTTTAACTTTCGTTATTTAAAAGTTTTAAGTTACGCTCTTTGGTTAGTCTTGTTAACTTCTAAAAAAAACAAGGCTCCCTTAATTCCAAACCTAATTCCAGACCTAATCAAAGGCTTTACATTAAGGCTTTAGAGTCAAAATAAAATTTTTTGGTAAATTTGAGCTTTTAAATTACGAAGGGAAAAATGCTTAAAACCTAGTGCTGGACTAGGTTTTAAGCAATCGAGCCCAAATTTACTCTAAAAATTTGTAAAAAAACTTTAAAAAAATGTTTGACACCAATTGGAGGCAGGCATATACTGCACACATCAAATCAATTCCTAGTAAGCAGATAGGAATACTAAGAATAACGGTAAAACCTCAATTTAAGCGAGGTGAATTTAGTCTTAGTTCAACTTGAAGCTTAAGTTAAAAGGGATGGATGAAACAGGGTTCAAATGTGCACAAAGCGTTGAGCTAAAAAGATACAGATTACGATTTGATCTTGATGCACATAAATATAACGAATGAATTGATGTTAAAAAAAAGGAAATTGCTATGTCAAAAATTAAAGAAAGTGCTCTTGAGTTAATTGGTTCTACTCCGCTCTTGCGTTTGAACCGTTATGCTAAGGTGGCTAATGTTAATGGGGCTACCATTTTAGCGAAGCTTGAATACCTCAATCCAGCTGGCTCTGTAAAGGATCGTATCGCTTTGGCCATGATTGAAGATGCCGAAAAGAAGGGCTTGTTAAAGCCTGGGGCAACCATCATTGAACCAACTTCTGGGAACACCGGCATCGGTTTAGCTTCAGTTGCAGCAGCTAAGGGGTACAAGGCTATTCTTACTTTGCCTGATACCATGAGCGTAGAAAGAAGAAACCTTCTTAAGGCCTACGGCGCAGAACTCGTATTGACTGAAGGCGCTAAAGGCATGAAGGGGGCGATTGCTAAGGCTGAGGAGTTAAATAAGTCAATTCCAAACTCAGTAGTTTTAGGGCAGTTTGTAAACCCTGCTAACCCACAAGTACATAAAGCTACCACTGGCCCTGAAATTTGGGACCAAACTGATGGTAAGGTTGATTTCTTCGTGGCAGGCGTAGGTACCGGCGGGACTATCACTGGGACTGGTGAATACTTAAAGTCTCAAAATCCAAATGTTAAGGTGGTAGCAGTAGAACCTGCAACTAGCCCTGTACTTTCTAAAGGTACTCCTGGTCCACACAAGATTCAAGGGATTGGCGCAGGCTTCGTTCCACAGGTGTTAAACACTTCTGTTTACGATGAAGTTATTGCTATTGAAAATGAAGATGCTTTCGCTGAAGGCCGTCGTTTTGCTCATGCCGAAGGGGTGTTAGTGGGGATTTCTTCCGGTGCTGCTTTGAAGGCTGCCACCATCATAGCTGCTAGACCAGAAAACGCAGGTAAGACTATTGTAGTTCTGCTTCCTGATTCTGGTGACCGTTACCTCTCTACTCCACTTTTTGCTGATTAACAAAATTGGGTTAGCTTAAAGTTTACGCAATAAAAAAGGTTCATCCCTAAATTTGGGGGTTGACTAAAGCAGTTAATTTTGTAGATAGGAATAGATAAGTTAAAATAAAGGCTCCACCGTTTAACTTTAATATCCACCAAAAAGGAAACAGACGAAGCCTAAAGATATTGTAACTAATTCTTACACTGCTGCCAATAACCCAGAGACAGAAAATTTAGTACAAGCAACTCCAGAGGAGTTGCTACACATAAGAAGAAAAGAAACTGTACTTGAGCTTTATCCTGGATGTGTAGTCACAGAAGATCCTGTATTAGATGCTGAGAATATGAGGCTAATTGTTAAGTTAGCCTATACAGAGTTTGATAAAGAATGCCATGACTGTGAACAACATCGTTTACAGTTAAGGGGGTGGGGAGAAAGGACCATCAAGTATGTTCCTCTAGGAGCATTCAAAGTGATCCTAAAGATTAAGATCCCTAAGGTGTATTGCCCTTGGTGTGGTAAAAACAAATGGTTAAATCCACCATTTAAGCACCCACACCACAGGATCACCATGGGATTGTATGGTCAGATATTAAACTTACTAGCTCTAGGTGTAAGTCATATTGATCTTAAGAAGATAGGTCAAATCCTAGGTGTAGAGGCAGATATCGTGAGGGATATTGATAAGGCAAGGTTAAAGCTCTTGTTTAATGGTATTCCATTAGAAAACGTAAAATACATAGCAATAGATGAAATTAGCGTAAGAAAGCATCATGACTATATAACAGTAATTATTGATGCACAGACAAGAAGGTTGCTATTTGCGGCTCATGGACGAAAGAAGGATGATTTAAAACCATTCTTTGAGAAATTGAAACAATTAGGTTTAATAGGCAACATCCTAGGCGCAGTAATGGATGGCAATTGTGGCTATCAAAACTTAGTAAAGGAACTATGTCCCAATGCCAAGATTGTATTGGATTTATTCCATTGCATTCAGCTATACAACAGAGAGGTAGCTCTTGCTGTAAGATTAGCTCAGATCAAAAAGCTTCGCCAAGATCTCGATAACCTAGATGACAATGATAAAGAAGGCAAAGAAAGGCTTTTAAAACAGATTTCTGATCTAAAGCAAATGGCTATCCTATGTAGGCAGGACTAGATTAGAAGCTGCTAAAGAGTCTAATGTAAATCTAAAAGAGCTAATAATGAACAACTTACCGTTGCTTCAGGAAGAAATCTTTAGTGATGGTATTAGAGAGCTGTGGAAGCATGAAAAATCACCAGAAACGGTGAGAATAGCCATTGAGAACTATTATACTCAAGCAAAAGAAAGCGGAATTGAGCAAATTATTAAGTTTAGTGAGAAGCTCAAGAGCTGGACTGAGTATATCATTCATGCAGCTACAACAGGCTTAAATACAAGCATTTTAGAAGGTTGTAACAACAAATTTAAAGTAATAAAAAGAGTTGCTTATGGCTTTAGGGATTTAGAATATTACATTCTAAAATTACATCAAGCCTTAAGTGTTGATCGTGAATCTACATTGAAGGCTTGCACATTATGATAAAAATTTATACCCCAAAATTTAGGGAAGAACCGATTTTTAGGCGTTGTAGTTGTAATTGAATCTTAACCATGAACAATGCCACCTTTGATGGGTGGTTTTTACAGCTAAAAATAAATTCATAGTAATCCAGTGTGAAATAATATCCTTTCAGAAAAAATCGTAGTATTATTACTAGTAATTTAGTATGAATTCTTTTCGTTAGGACTAAAGTTCTAGTAGCCCATAAAGCTCTAGTAGCTTACGAGTAACTGATGAACATAAAGAGGTTTTAGAATTAGCATGACAACAGGATTTTCCACGCGATGTATCTACGGGCCTGGTAGACAGTTTGAAAAAGATGGCACTGGAGCAGTGAGCTTTCCGATCTATCAGACAGCAACCTTTGCTCATCCTGGAGTAGGGCAGAGTACAGGTTATGATTATTCACGAGTTCGCAATCCTACTCGTGAAAAAGTGGAACAGGTAGTAGCTTCCTTAGAAGGTGGACAAGAAGGGATTGCATTTGCTTCTGGCATGGCAGCGATTGCTGCAGTAGTTGGATTATTTGCGCCAGGGGATCATTTGATTACCGATTCCGATCTTTATGGTGGTACCACCCGTTATTTAAATTGCACCGCGGTCCCTAATGGGGTAGAGGTAACTCAACTTGCTTGTGCGCATGAAGATTTAGAAAAATTTATTAAACCAAACACTAAAGCAATCTTTATTGAAACGCCTACTAATCCCATGATGAATGTCATCGATATTCAAAAGACTGCTCAAATATGCCAACGTCATAATTTATTGTTGATCGTTGATAATACATTTTTATCACCATATTTTCAGAAGCCATTAACTTTAGGGGCGGATATAGTCATTCATAGTGGGACTAAATTTTTAGGTGGTCACAATGATACTATTGCCGGTTTTGTGGTGGTGTCTGACGCCAATTTAGCGGAAAAATTACGCTTTATCTCTAAATCTGCCGGCGCTACTTTAGCGCCTTTTGATAGTTGGCTAGTTTTAAGAGGCATAAAAACCTTACCGATTAGAATGGAAAAGGCGCAAGCTAATGCATTAGCAATCGCCAATTTTTTAGTTAATCGCCCAGAAGTTACCAAAGTATTTTACCCAGGGTTAAAGGATTCTCCCGGCTACGATATAAGCTGTAAACAAGCGACTGGTTTTGGGAGTGTGATAACTTTTGAGGTTAGCAGTCGAGCCTTAGCTCTTCATATTCTAGAAGCCACCAAGTTGATTCCTTTTGCGGAAAGCTTAGGTGGAATTGAAACTTTATTGACTTATCCAGTCACACAAACTCATGCTGATGTCCCCGAAGCGCAACGATTAGCTTGTGGGCTTACTGATAGAGTGCTTCGCATGTCTGTTGGTATTGAAGACGAACAAGATCTGTTAGCAGATTTGACTCAAGCGATTGAAAGTTTTGTGCCGTAAATTATAAGGATAATGCATGTCTGATTCACAATATGTTGAAAAGAATTTGAATTTTGACGAGCTAGTGCCTCGTCAAAATACAGATAGCCTGAAATATGATTTTGCCACTCGTCGTGGTAAACCAAGCAACGTGTTACCGCTTTGGGTGGCTGATATGGATTTTAAAACATCTAGCATTGTGCTTGATATTTTAAAAGCGCGCGTTGAGCACGGTATTTTTGGTTATACCGAAACTAAAGAAGATTATTTTAATGCTGTAGCTTCTTGGATGTTAAAGCGCCATGAGTGGCAAGTAAACGAACGCTGGTTGATTAAAACCCCAGGGGTCGTGGTGGCGCTTGCAGCTGGGGTTAAGGCGTTTACGAAACCAGGAGACGCGGTATTAATCCAACAACCGGTTTACTATCCATTCTCCGAAGTAGTGCTCGATAACGATCGCAAGCTTGTGAGTAACGATCTGGTCGTTGATGATGAAGGCCATTGGTCGATTGATTTTGCCGATTTTGAACGCAAAATAGTGGCTGAACAAGTGCATCTCTTCATTTTATGTAGCCCGCATAATCCGGTAGGACGCGTATGGACGAAAGAGGAGTTGAGCCAAATCGCTGATATTTGTCAGCGTCATGATGTAATTATCATGAGTGATGAAATTCACCACGATTTTGTTTATAGCCCGCATAAGCACCAAGTCTTGGCGGCCTTAGATCCAAAAATCGCAGACCGTACAATTACTTGTACCTCTCCTGGTAAAACGTTTAATTTAGCTGGCTTACAAGTTTCTAATATCTTTATTTCTAACCCCAAATTAAGACAGGCCTTTAAAAAGCAGATTGCCGCTATGGGGTATAGCCAATTAGGGACTATGGGGATCGTGGCTTGTGAAGCTGCTTATAACTATGGTGAAGTGTGGTTTGAGGCAGTTTTGCGTTACATCAATGCTAATATTGAATTTGTACAGGAATTTTTAGCTCAGCATTTACCTGAAGTTAAATTAAAGCGTCCAGAAGGGACTTGCCTTATTTGGCTTGATTTTAGAGGGCTAGGACTTTCAGAACAAGAGCTTACTGATCTTATTGATCGTAAAGCATTGTTATGGGTGGATCATGGTAATATCTTTGGTGCGGTGGGTAATGGCTTTGAAAGAATCAATGTTGCTTGCCCGCGGCAAACGTTAGTGGAAGCTTTAACGCGCTTAGAACACGCTTTAAAGGCTTAAGGTTTAAATTTTTTAGTTGAGTAAACTCAAGTAAATTAGCTCCATAAAGTTAGCTAAATGAAGTGAGCAAAAAAAGTAACGCTTGTGAGCTCCTGTCTTAGCTAAGCTTATGCCTCAAAAAAGAATGACCTAAGTGGTTTGTGCCACTTAGGTCATTCTATCTTATAATCCTAATTTAAGTTTCAGTCTCAGTCTCTAAGATTAAATCTAAGGTTTAAGCTTTAAGCTTTAAGCTTAAACATGACGCCCAACTTACTACTGTTCACGGGCGCCAACAAAGTCCATTTGACGCCAAGCTTCAAAGATAAAGATAGCAACGCTATTTGAGAGATTCATACAGCGACTTTCTGGAACCATCGGAATTCTTACTTTATGGGCGGCATCAAGCGTATTAGTGAATTCATCAGGCAACCCTTTAGTTTCTTTCCCAAAAATTAATACATCCCCATCCTTAAAAGCAACTTTATCGGGTCTTGTATGGCCTTTGGTGGTACACGCGTAAATATCGTGCCCCGCAAAATATTCAAGGCAAGCTTCAATATTTTTATGTTTTACGATATGAACGAATTCGTGATAATCAAGACCTGCTCGCATAAGGCGCTTATCGTCAAGAATGAAAGAAGCAGGTTCAATAATGTGTAAAGCACATCCGGTATTGGCGCAAAGGCGAATGATGTTCCCAGTATTGGCCGGAATTTCCGGTTGGAATAAAACGATATTTAGCATGAAGAGGGCCACGTATTTGTTTTATGAGGCAAAGAAAAACTTTGCCTGCGAAGTCTAAAATCATTGGGCGCAATTATAGCACAAAGATGGCAAGGCAAACGAAAAGCCTTAGTCTTAACTATTGAGGCCAAGCGTAAGAGAAGTTATTTAGGGAGAAGAGGATGTTGACATCATTTCTTTCTTTTGCTTGTTTATTGAACTCGTTTTCCTCATTTCATTTTGTAATCTTCATTTCATTCGTCTCACTTCACTTTCTTAGTTAGCTCCATCTTAACTATGGTTAGTTTAATTTGATGCGTTTAACTTAAGAGAGGGATTAAAGCTAAATTTCATGTCAAAGTTAGGTTAGGACTGAAAATTATGCTTTGGGCGCAAAAGAGTTGGCTACCTGTTCTAATTCAAAACGAAATTTTTGCGTGGCGTCAGGATATTTATCGTGATCAACTTCGGACATGAACATGTCATAAGGTCGAGCGCAGGTTTTATATGGCGCATACAAGCCTTGGTAGACAACTAAAGGTTCAGCTGTTTCGGTGTGAGTGGCAAAGGCTACGATCCTATAAAGATAAGCCGGAGTATTTGGATCAACATATTGGCGTTTAAAATGACGAACTATATCGCCGACGTGAAATTCTCGAGTCATAATTAGTAAATTCCTGTGGTTGGTTTGGGATTAGACCAGGTCTTGAGCTTAGGTATAGTCTCGATCTTGATCATGGGATTTAATTTAAAAGCCGCCTAATGTATTTTAAGTTTGGCTTTTTAACCGAACTCGGCAAGATGTCCCTCACCTCTAAGGTGGTGAGATGAATTACCGAAATCTACTTGATAACTTTCTAAACATTATATTATAAATGAAAGTATGCGGTTACTAACTGCATAAATTCAAAACATAGAACCGTGGGACACACGGGGGTAGCTCGTTGATACTGTACTCGTTAGATTGCTTGAGCGAGAATTGAACCTATCTTATCGGTGGGGGAGGATGTCACTAATAAACCAAGGTCTCATTTTAAGGCCTTGGTTTGGTAAAAAATATGTTGAGGCAATTTTTTTCTAAAAACGATGTTTAGGCTTTAACTAAATGAGTTAGCCATTCATCTTTAAGAAACGTTCAGCATCAAGCGCGGCTTGACACCCAGTAGCGGCAGAAGTGATTGCTTGGCGATAAACATCATCGGCAACGTCACCCGCTGCAAAAACCCCGGCGATACTACATGAAGTTTTGTAGTGAGGCTGTAAACCAGTTTTAATGGTACCATCTTGTTTTAAAGCTAAAGGCGCAAATAGGCTGGAGTTTGGTACGTGACCTACAGCCACAAATACCCCAGTGACATCAATGGTTCTAGTTGTGCCATCTTTATGGCTAACTTCAATGGCGGTAACTCCTTGATCAGGAGTGCCTTTGATTTCTTTAAGGGTGGAATCGAGTACCAATTCAACGGTTCCCTTTTTAACTTCCTGCTGAAGTCTTTCAACTACTAGCTGTTCGGCTCTAAATGTCTCGCGGCGGTGCACAAGGTATACGTGGCGACAGATGTTAGCCAAGTATAAAACATCTTGTAAAGCGGTATTACCGCCACCAATAACCGCTACGTCTTGATTACGGTAGAAGAAGCCATCGCATGTAGCGCAAGTACTAACACCACGACCTCTAAATTCTTGTTCGGACGGTAAACCTAATAAACGGGGACTTGCGCCGGTTGCGATGATAATAGTTCGAGTTTCAATGACACTACCTGAGGTGGTAGTGATTCTAAAAGGGCGGAAGGAAAAATCTACTGCTACTGCTTCCTCACTTAAGATTTCGGCGCCAAGGCTTCTAGCATGACCTTGCATTTTTTCCATAAGCTCAAAACCGGAGATAAGTTCTTCTCCGGGCCAGTTTTCAATCGTGTTAGCTTGGGTGAGCTGGCCACCAGCATTGTTCCCCACAAGCATGATTGGTTGTAAGTTAGCGCGGGCGCTATAAATGGCTGCGGTGCAACCAGCAGGGCCTGAACCAATAATTACTAAGTTTCTAATGGTCATAGTTTTGTTTCCAAAGTGAGCGACGTTACGGGGAGGATTAAGCATAAGCATCACTAAATATAAGCTTAGAGGCTAATCGTTCTCACCGTATGAGGCTTGTAGTCAGTTTATTTTAAGTAACAGCAAATTATTTTAAGTAACCGTAATTAATTTTAGGTAACCGCTAAAATAGGTAAAAGGTAGTGTTTTTAATGTAGCAGTTTTAAGGGGGATTTTAAATAAAAAACTTAATTGCGATCTTTTATTCGTAAGCTATCAAGCAAAATTCATCACAAGAAGGAAATAATTCTTCAATTGAATGATTCGGAGACCAAATAACATGGTCAATACAGCTAGTTGGACCTAAAGAAAGGGCCTTAAAAATGAGGGACAATAGTTCAAGTAAAAACCAAGTACAAAATTTAAAAAATTTCAGAGAAAATTTCTGCATCTTTGAAGTTGATCGAGTAAAATATTTTTATGATTAAAGCAGAGATTTGTTTCAAGTTTTTCTTTACAAATTTTTGCTAAACATATGTATGTATAGTTTAGATAGGTTTGGGTATAGATTGTCTGGGGTAGGCCAAATGATAATTTAAATAGGCTATTTATAGCCTATAAGAATCAAACGATGTAAAAGAGAATAGGGTAACGAGACTCAGTTGTTTGATGTTGTTCTCATAGTGTTTTATGTCACCCCCACCACATGTTTGTCGATCTATAAAACTATAAGTAATCACCGTATGTTTTTTGCCTTAGTTATTAGAAAGGTAACAAGCTACTTTGTGCCTGCTTTGACTGTTGTAATACTTTAATTTGTTTTGATGCTTTGATATTGAGCGTAGTTAAAGCATGTGCTTAAATGGACTAGGCTAATGTATACACCTAAAATTACTGTTTGGAATTTACTGCATTACAAGGGATTTTTACCTATATGAGTTTTAATATTGAGCGCAACGGCAAAAAACGAGTAGTTATTGTCGGGGGCGGCTTTGGCGGTCTGCGTTTAGCCCAGGATTTACGAAAAGCTAATTTTCAGGTAATCCTTATAGATAAAAACAACTATCACCAATTTCCACCTCTAATCTATCAAATTGCGACCGCAGGTCTTAATCCAGCGTCAATTTCGTTCCCTTTTCGTAAGATTTTTGAAGATCGGCAGGATTACTATTTCCGTATGACCGAACTTCGCGCAATCTACCAAAATGAAAACTATATTCAGACCTCCATTGGTAAGATTGACTATGATTATCTAGTTTTAGCTTGTGGCACCAGAACCAACTTCTTTAATAACCGTAATATCGCTGAAGTAGCGATGCCGATGAAGGTAGTGTCTGAAGCCATGGGGTTAAGAAACGCGTTGTTATCTAATTTTGAACGCTCTGTTACTTGTGCTAGCGATGAAGAAAGACAGCAGCTTTTGAACGTGGTAATCGTAGGTGGTGGGCCATCAGGGGTAGAAATTGCTGGGGCTATTGCAGAAATGAGACAGCACGTTTTACCAAAAGACTATCCTGACATGGATACCACAAGAATGCATATTCATCTCATTCAAGGTGATAACCGACTTTTAACAGGCATGAGTCCTAAAGCTTCTGAAAAAGCTTTAACATTCTTAAAGCAAATGAATGTTGAAGTTAAGTTAGGTACCTTTGTGAGTGATTATGTGGATAACACGGTGCAAATGAATGACGGCACTAGCATTCCAACTCGTAACCTTATTTGGGTAGGCGGGGTTGATTGTGAACCGATTGTTGGGATTCACCGTAGTCAAATGGGCCGTGGTTACCGCATTAAAGTTGATGGATACAATCGCGTGATTGATTCGACCAACGTCTTTGCAATAGGTGATTTGGCTTTAATGGAAAAAGCTGATGAAGCATTTTCTCGTGGGCACCCACAGATGGCGCAGCCGGCTATTCAGCAAGGTAAGTTATTAGCAAGGAATTTAATTGCCTTAGAAAAGGGTAATGTGATGGAGCGATTCCATTACAAAGATCTAGGTTCTATGGCTACCATCGGTAAAAATAAAGCGGTGGCAGAAATTGGTAAATTTAAGTTCTATGGCTTCTTTGCTTGGCTGTTATGGATGGGGGTGCACTTAATCTCTATTCTTGGGGTGCGTAATAAGTTCTTCGTGTTTATGGATTGGGTGTGGAGTTACTTTACCTATGACCGTTCAAATCGCATGATTTTGCAATCTTTTAAGAGCCGCGGGATGAAGGATTTGGAAAAATTGCACCAAGAAACCCATTGGGGTGATCTAAAAGAAAGAGAAGGTGAAGGTGAAAATCCCAACTCAAACAGCGAATCTGTAGGATTAAAGGAACCTGAAGTAAAAAAGGATTCTGAAGAAACCCCTGAAGTAAAAAAGTAAAGCCTGATGTAAAAAGCAAGTGTAGCAATTTAGCTTAAAGCTATATTGGGCGTGAGCTTAAATTAGATTTGAAAGGCCAAGTTTGTTTCATGAAAACAGACTTGGCCTTTGTTTTTATGAAATGGTTTTAGGAAAAGATTTGAAAAAAGCTTTGAGAAAATGGCGTAAAGGCAGGTTACAAGGTTAAGTGCTTGAGGAAAATTTTAAACTGCCATTTTTTATCATAGGCTTAAGGGGCTTGGGGAGACCTGGGGAGTATAGTGGTTTACAAAATTTGGTAAGGGCAAGTTATGAATCAAACCCAGGTAAAAATAGGCTCTGTTATACGGCATGAAGCTCGAACTTTGGCGCTAGGGGTGAGCTTAGGCTGCGTATTAGTAGGCTGCGCCGACTTTGGTTTAGGCAGGGAAGAATATAGCTGTAGTGGTATTCCTAATGGGGTGCAGTGTAAAAGCGCTCGCGAGGTTTACTTAGCGCGCACGGGAAGTAAACATGAAGTCGTAGAAGAATTGGTAAAAGGAACGCCGTCTAATGAACTTAAGTCTACTCAAGAACAAAACTGTGCCGCCACTAAACGAGCTTCTTTAGCGCTTTTAGAAAATAAAAGAGGTAGCTCATTTAGTGAACAAGCATTCTCTGCGGAAATATCTATCCCTCAAAACCGCTTAAATAATTCACCTTTAAAAGCTATGGCGCATGATTTAAGGACGTTTTGCGCGCCAGCAGATGTCATGATTATTGAGCTTAAGCCCTATATAAGCCCAGATGGCGTTAGACATAGCGGGGAAACGATGGCCTTAACGCTACCATCCTTCGGATGTCGCCCGATTGGTGGAACTAGAGCATTGTCATTGGTTAAAAAACCAAGTTTTACCGGTGAAATATATGATGTGAATGAAGCGGGTAACGGGGATAAAAGTAAATACCTACCGGTGCCTTACCGTAAAACGGCGGTAGATACGCTTGATAAAAAACGTCAGCGCTAAGGATTTTACATTTTAAATTCAAGATTGAGAACTTAGGATTCAAGAAAGGCTTTATGCAAATTAAGCTTGTACATTAGAACTTTATTTAAGGAAATTTTTGGAATGAAAAATAATAAACAACTTAGTCCCTTAAGAGCCACCAATATCAAAAGAAATTGGAACTTTAAACGTTTGTTTAAACATTGGGGGCTAGTGTGCTTTTGTTTATTCCCTCTTATTTGGGCGGATTCCGCTTTAGCCGGGACTGGGGGTGATGAATTTGCTGATGTGTGGACCACGCTTAAAGATTGGATTCAAGGGACACTAGGTCGTGTAGTTTGTGGCAGTATGATTTTAGTTGGTATTGTGGCTGGGGTCGCACGCCAAAGTATTAGTGCTTTTGCGGTTGGCATTGGTGGGGGTATCGGCCTTTACAATACCCCAACTGTAATAGAAAGCGTACTTTCAGCAAGTTTAAATGGGGCGTCTCAAGTTTACATGGCGGCGTCAGTAGTAAGTTGGCCTTAATTAGAATCTGTAAAATAGCCCTACATTTTTGCTAGTTTGATATTTTGCTTGTTTGGAGTTTTAACCGGAGATTTTCTCCGGTTTTTTTGTTTTGGTGAAAGTTAATTGGGGCCCTCAGGAGAAAAGTTTAAGCTCATAAGACAAAATTGAGCCGTTCATTAAGAGTTAGGCTACAATAAGCGCTTAATTAAGGAGCAAAGTGTTTTATGAGTAGGTTTGAGCTTAGACAGTCGTTTTTGCTGTTTTTAACGTCATTCTTTTGGGGGACAAATTTTGTAGCTCAAAGTGTGGCCATGGATTACACAGGTCCCTTTGCATTTATTGCGGCGCGTTCTATTATTGGTGGCTGTTTTTTATTACCCGTAATTGCCTTTTTAAATTACAAAAAACGCCAAAAAGAAGCTTTAGGGACTTTAGTTCAAACGTCTAGCTCCAAACAAGAACGCCAAAAATTCAAAACTAATTCTCTTAAAATTGCTTTGTTAGGGGGCGCTCTTTGTGGCATTTTGTTGTTTGCGGTAAGTACGTTACAACAGTATGCTCTTTTGTATACTACGGTCGGAAAAGCAGGCTTTTTAACCTCTCTTTATATTGTGATTGTGCCTCTTTTAAGTTTGTGTTTTGGGCATCGAGGTAACTTTAGATTATGGCTTGGGGTGGGGCTTGCCGTTGTCGGCTTGTATCTTTTGAGTATCCATGGGGATTTTTCTTTAAATCCTGGAGATAGCATGATGATGCTGTGTGCGTTAGTCGACTCAGTCCATATTCTAGTGATCGATAGATATGCGGTCAAAACTTGTCCGGTAAAGATGTCATGTGTGCAGTTCTTTGGCTGTGCGTTCTTAGCTACCGTGGCTTCACTTATTTTTGAGAGCAACCAAATCAGCGGTGTTTCTAATGCTATTTGGCAAGTTCTTTATGCGGGGCTATTGTCATCAGGTATTGCTTATACATTACAAATGGTGGGACAATGTGGGCTTAATCCGACTTATGCTGCTCTAATTATGAGTTTGGAAGCGGTGATTGCTGCAGTTTCTGGCTGGGTGGTTTTAGACGAAACATTTACCTTGCGCGAACTTGTGGGCTGTGTCTTGATGTTTATGGCGATTATCGTGGTCCAGGTGCCACTTAGTTTCATCAAAGAACAGTGGGGGTTGCACTTTAAATCGGCCAAGAAGAGCTAGCTTGGATTGCTAAGATGTTGGAATTGCTAAGGCGTAACACTTGTTAAGACAAGAACGCTAGAGGAAGCGTTAATTTTACTTTGTGATAAACGTGACAGCTTGACAAAATATTTTATAAGTAAATGGAAAAGGTCCTGCTTTATGTAGGACCTTTTTTAGTTATTGAGCCGGCATGTGGCATTTTTAGGCCCTGACTGCTCCCACGGGCAAGCCCATGGGGTTCTGATTGTCAAGTGTAGCTTGTAATCGTACACCATTTTCAGGCTTTGG
>ERZ1026876.475-NODE-475-length-23766-cov-4.689258_pt1 | contig 23766 bp, 47 predicted proteins | sample MGYA00380168_ERZ1026876 | MGnify/ENA primary metagenome ERZ1026876 (study PRJEB33269, sample SAMEA4719804) | human gut metagenome | biome: human-associated habitat; feature: organic feature; material: feces | place: Cameroon | collected 2013-10 ... | reverse complement strand
CCGCACAATCCTCAACAGGAAAGAAGTTGCAGCGCGAAAAGCGGCGAAAGCGGCAAAGAAAAAAAGTAAAAGCAAGAGCAAAGGCGGTAACAATAACAATAACAACAACAATAATAATAATAATGATAATGGCGGCAACAACAAGAAGAAAAAGAAAGACAAGTATGCGGGGGTTTCATTAGACAGCTCAAATAAATTTAATGTAAATTACTTTAACACTCCGGCAAACTTTGATGAAATCAACAGAGCCTTAAAGAAAATAAAGTAGGTGACTTATATGGCGACAGTATTCGATAAACTGAATAAAAAAGCTGAAAAGGCGGCTGACAAAGGGGCAAAAAAGAAAAAGAAATATAACCCTCAAAAAAAGCAACAGGTAAAGAGCGGTTCCGTTTCTGTTGCTAAGAATAAAAAGAAAACCAGTAAAAACCTAACATCAAACGAAGCCTTACTCCTGCAGAACCTATCCCGTACCGGCTCAAAAAAAGTAGTAAAACAGGGTGTAAAAAACGCTGAAAAGACTTTAAGGACCTCAAAGGCAAAGACTGACGAGTATAAAAACCTCAGTAAAAAGACCGAAAGGAAGAAGTCAAAGCCAAGTAAGCAGTTATCATCTAACGAAAGTCTATTACTGCAGAACTTAACAAGAACAGGCACACCGAATGTAGTCAATAAAGGCTTAAAGGGCGCGGAGAAGTCCTTAAGAACCTCAAAAGCAAAGACAAACGAATACAAGGCCCTTGATAAGAAGGTAGCAAAGCAGGACGAGAAGTTTTTAAACTCCTCGCCTTTTGCTTATGGCTTTATGGCGGGAACTTCGCCTATTCCGTTAAAAGAAACACTCGAACTGCAGACAGGTCAGAAAATCGACACGTCCAAAGCAGAGAAGTCTGTCGGTTACAAGGCAGGCTATATGACAGGACTTGCCGCTGAATATGCGACTACTGGCGGAATAGCAAGGGACGCAGTACAACAGAGCATAAAAACAGCCTTAAAACAGGCGGGAAAGAAAGCGGGCAAAGAAGCTGTAAAGGATGTTGCCAAAGACGCAAGTAAACAGATAGCCAAGAACAGCACAAAACTTACCAAGATAGGTAAAAGAGTATTGCCGGGTATGGCAGCAGATACCATTACAGGCATACCTACCAATGCACTTGAAGCCGGCAAAGAGGCTTCTAAAGCACCTAAGGGCGAAAAGGGCAAAGAATTTGCCAAGTCACTGGCAGCAAACACAGCGTTTGATGTCGGTATGGGTGCTGCGGGTGAGGTTATTCCTGCGGCAATCAAGTCTGCCAAAGCAGCGAAAGCAAGCAGGAGTTCGTACATTCCTGCAAACACAGTGCCTAAAGAAAGCAAAAAGGTTTATAAAGAGTATACAAAAGCAAATAATAAGCAGATTGCGGACTATGCTAAAAAAGTTGAAAACAAAAATCAAGGCAAACAAAAATTTGTAGAAGTAACCAAAGTAAACAAGCCTAACTCAGACAAAATAAATGAGTTGACCGGTGTTGATACTACAGGCTATACCATTAAGCTGAGAGGACAAACTTTAGAACAGCATATAACGCCAAGACACGGAGCAAATGGCAACGCCGACAAATCAATGGCTAATATAAACGACTTATCAAGAATGGGATACATAATAGATAATGCAGACAGAATAGATTATGTGTACGATAAGAACGGACGGCCAAAGGTGAGTAGGGAGTATACCAATAAAGACAGTTCGAGAGCAAACTTGATAATGTTTGAGAAGAAAATTGACGGACATTATTATGTTGTGACTGCTGTGCCCGACGCAAAAGACAAGGCTTTGCAGGTAGTTAGTTCATATATAAAAAAGGCGGGTCAGACAGGAAATGAAAAAAACCTTTCCCAGTACGTCCGAAACGCTTCTGAAACCACTACCTTTAGTGACAGTGTAGCACCGTCCGCAACAGATGTCAAGCCTTTAGATGAGAGGTTGTCAGTCGTTAGAGAAGCAAGGGAAGAAGTTCCGAAAGCCTCAGAAAACATATCGTATGAGAATATGACACAACCTGAAATCATCAAAAAAGCTGAACAGCGAAAGGTCCAACAGGTGGCAATGGAGAAATCCGAAATGGAAAAAGACTTAGGTGCTGATATCAATAGAGTAAAAGACACAACGGAAGAAAACATCAAGGAATACGGACAGTATGTTAAAAACGGAAAACGCACCAATGTACCACAGGCTACAGCATACGGCGACACCACGCAGGGAGCTGTCAATATCAGAAACAGCAAAGAATTTGAGGAAGCCAAAGACGCTATCGACAAAGGTATAAACGAGGGAAGCTTTGCAAAGCATACAGAAACGCAGAAAACCGCACTGTCAAGAGCAGATGAAACCATAGCCAATGACGGACTAGACGTTGCAGCCGGGAAAGTGGCAGGTTATACCGAAAGCACAGCCAAAGTGAAAAAAGAGGTTTCTCAAGATCAGATTATGTTAGGCTACAAGGTAGCACAGAAATATCTTGATGAGGGCAATATTGAAAAGGCTGTTGATGTTTTATCTGATACAGCAATGCTTGAAAGTGAAGCCGGTAGAGCGCTGCAGGCGGCAAGGATATTTTCTTCACTGACACCTGCAGGCAAGGTTAAATCCGTAACAAAGGTTGCTGATAAGCTAAGCAAGGAAAAGAATGTTGACATAACACTCAACAAGGAACTGCTTGAAAAGCTGTCAAAAGCTACAGACGCAGACGAAGCAGCAAGAATACAGAATGATATTGCTGTCGATATGTGGAACCAAGTACCGCCTACCATTATGGATAAAATCAATGCGTGGAGATACACAAGTATGTTATCATCGCCAAAAACACATATCCGTAACATGCTAGGCAATGCCATGTTTGTACCATTCAGAATAATATCAAACGGGCTGCAGGTGGGAATGGAAAAAGCCTTTGTGAAGGAAGCAAACAGAACAAGGGCGATATTAAACCCTGCAACAGATAAAAATCTTATAAAAATGGGAGCGGAGGACTACAAAAAAGTAGAATTCACACTGAGAAACAATACAAAGTACATTGACACACGCAGACCTCAGGACGCAAGGGTATATAAACTCAAACCTTTAGAGGGGGCAAGAAAGTTCGTGTCGTGGTCTCTTGACGCAGAGGACGGATTGTTTATGAAGTACCACTACTCAAGAGCATATGCAAGGTATCTGAAAGCACAGAAAATCAAAGGAAAAGTTCCTGCAGAGGTGGCGGAAAAAGCAAGAGCCTTTGCTTCACAGGAAGCCTTAGAGGGAACATACAGAGACGCCAATGCATTATCTGATTTTCTCAACAACACAAGGAAATCGTGGGCTAACGCAGATAATAAAGTGTTGGCAAAACTCAGCACAATGATGTTAGATACCACAGTACCTTTTGTAAAAACTCCTGCCAACATCTTAAAGCAAGGTGTGAGATATTCACCTCTAGGGCTTGCTGAAGGTCTTGTAAGAACAGGAATATATGGTGTTAAAAAGTCATTCAGAAGCCCTGAACAGGTAAGTAAGATTATCAAAGAAATATCAGAGGGGCTTACAGGTACAGGAGTGACAGCCTTAGGAGCATATCTTGCTTATGAGGGACTGCTTAATACCTCAATGGATACACAGAGCAAAAAAGGGCAGTACGACAAGATGTTAGGCGAGCAAGAATACTCAGTCAATATAGGCGACTATACATACACTGTAGACTGGACCATACCGGCGTCAATGCCAATGATGATAGGTGCAGAGATAGCTAAGTTTACACAGGAAAAAGGACTGTCATTTGTCGATACGCTTAACGCCATAAGTAACATTGCAGAGCCTTTATTAAATCTGTCAATGCTTAGTGGTATCGAAAACACATTCAATACAGCCTTTTCGCAGGAAAGTACATTTAAAGAGATTGCCAAAAACACAGCAGAAGGTTATGTGTCGCAATTCTTCCCAACATTACTTTCGCAAATAGCCAAAACAACAACAGAAACAAGGAAATCAACGACAGCCACCAACAAATCACTAGCCGAAAGAGATATGAAAAGGTATCTTAATCAGCTCACAAACAAGATTCCGTTGGCAAACGAAAACCTTGCTGATTACATCAATCTGTGGGGCGGCAAAGAAACAAAGTATTCAAACTCGGACTATTTTGTAGCATTGTTACAGAATGTATTTTCTCCCGGCACTCTTAAAAAGAAAGAGACAACATCTGTTGATAGAGAGTTGTTATCTTTATATGACAGGCTAGATGACGATACTGCAAATACAATTATTCCGAAAAACACACCAAGCGGATATGGTGTAGCTTTTGCCGGCACAGAATATCAGATGTCAGAAAAGGATCTGCAAAAATATAAAGAGACGCGAGGCAGGCAATCATATGAAGAAGTTCACAAACTTATAAATACCAGCAAATATAGAAATATGAGCGACGAAGACAAGGCGAAAGCTATAAAAGAAATCTATAGCGACGCCGGGACATATGCAAAAGAAGAATTTTTGAGGTCGAAAGGCGTGTCTGACACAGATATCCAATTCAACAAATTGCGTAAAGAAACAAAAGCAAAGTTCAACAATATGCCGTCAAATGTGACAAAAGAAGCGTATGTTGCTGTAATGAGTTCAAAAGGCAAGGCTAAAGCAGACACAGACGGAAACAGACGCATACGACAGGTTGAAGCCGAGGCATATTTAGATACACTGCCATACTCAAACAGCGTTAAGGCAGAACTATGGCAAGCCTATAACGCAGGTTGGGCGGCAAGAAATAACCCTTACAGATAGGAGAAAGAAGATGTTAACAACAACCCAAATTATCACAATTATTGGATTTATCTTTGCTTCAAATGGCTTTTGGGCGTTTCTTACAAACCGAAGTCAGCGTAAAAAAGTAAACCTTGAGCAAATGCAGACGGATATTGCTGTTCAGAAAAAATCAAACAAGGCACTACTACACGACAGGCTCACAGATGTCTGCCTTTTGTGTATACGGCGACAGTACGTATTCCCTGATGAACTCGACAACATAGAGTATATGTTTGAGCCATATGAGGAATTGGGCGGAAACGGCACTGTTAAAAAATTAGTTAAAGACGTTAGAAAACTCCCTGTAAGGGAATAGAAAGGAGAAAAAAATGTCTAAGAAATGGTTAAAAGCTGCTCTCGTGAGGGCTGTAAAAACGATTGCACAGACAGCAGTTGCAACAATAGGCACTTCAATGGTTATCTCGGAGGTTAACTGGGTAATGGTAGCAAGTGCGTCAGTATTAGCAGGAGTAATTTCAATCTTAACTTCTGTTGCAGGACTGCCGGAAGTGGAGGAATAATATGCGAATCAATGTACATTGTGGGCATAACGCCGCAGGTAAAGTTGCCTGCGGTGCTGTGTCTATTCTAAACGAAAGCAGAGAGAACAGAAAAGTCGGAAAAGAAGTCATCAGACTTCTGAAAATTGATAATACTGTGTATGATTGTACGGTAGATAATGCGGAAGATGTGAACAAGAACCTGCAGGAGATTGTGGCAAAATGCAATGCTCACGAAGTTGACCTTGATGTTTCAATTCACTTTAACAGCGGAGCGAAAAACAAGAAAGGCAACGGTAAGGTTACTGGCACAGAAGTATGGGTTACCGAAAACAAAGGCATAAAAAGAGTTGTCGGCGAAAACATATGCAACAATATGAAACGATTAGGCTTTACGAATCGTGGGATAAAGAAAACAAGCGGACTTTATGTCCTTAATCATACAAAGGCAAAAGCAATTCTTATAGAGGTATGCTTCGTTGACGACTTAGACGACGCAAGGCTGTACCGCAAGGTAGGTTACAAGGCTGTAGCAAGAGCCATTGCGGAGGGAATTGTCGGCCACAAAATCGACGAAAGACCAAAGTATAAGGCGGTGAGGAATGTCAATATCAGAAAATCCCCTACAATCCACTCAGATAAGCTAGGAGCAATTAAAAAAGGCGAGACGATAAAAGGTATACCCGTAGAGAATAACTGGCTGAAAACGGACAGGGGATATGTAAGAATCAAAGGCCTTAAAACATACTTAAAGAGGGAGAAATAATGCTAGCAACAGATGTTTTAAAAAGGCTGAAAAGGCAAAACTTAATTCTGACTATTGCAGTATGCGTACTGCTGATTAAGAAAAGAGGCTAACCAAAATTGAGAAAGGTAGTAAAGGTATGCGAATTTATTGAGCCGGAACTGGACCAGTTCAGGGCAATATGTAATTTCGTAGGGCTTGAAAAAGATGTATTTGAATTAAGAGCAAGAGGTTATTCATTATATGAGATGTCAGATACACTTGATGTTGATTACGATACTGTCAAGAGAACAAGCCAAAAGGTCACACACAAAATCGTAAAAGCAATTCCATACACTTAACACACTCTTAACACACACTAATCTGTACGTGATTGGTGTGTGTTTTTTTATTATGCTGTAAGCGAAAGGAGATAAAGATATGTACGGTTTTAATCCTTATACAATGCCACAAGCCCCTGTGGGCGTGGTAAACAGCAACAGAGGGGAATTAATCAGAGTAACAGGTTTTGACGGTGCCAAGGCTTATCAGATGCCCCCTAACAGCAGTGTAGCACTCTTTGACAGCAACGAGGACATATTCTACGTCAAGACTACTGACGGAGCAGGCTTTCCTACAATCAGAGCTTTTAAGTTTACTCCAATGGAAACACAACAGCCTGCAAGTGAATTTGTAACAAGAGATGAATTTGAGAGATTAAGGCAGGAGGTATTAAGTTATGGCAAGCAGTTTGTTTCAAACGAAGAAGCTCAGCAATCAGAGTAATATAATTTCACTGATAAAGGGCAATCCGGTGCAGGCATTAACAGGGATCTTGCAGAAAAACCCACAGATGAAAAACACGCTAGACGCTATGGTAAAGGGGAAAGATCCGAAAGAGGTCTTTTATCAGAAGTGCAGCGAAATGGGATACGATCCGGAAGACATTTTAAAACTGATACGCTAGCCGAAAGGCTTTTGTAAATAAACTCAGAAAGGGGTATTGAGATGGACAACAACTTATCACTAGCAGACATTGCAGCAGTAAGCGGCAAAGAGGGAGCAAGCGGCGGCGGACTATGGATATTCGCTCTGCTTATACTCTTACTTATCGGAGCAGGCGGCGGCGGCTTCTTTGGCGGCAGTGCAGCGTCAAATGCAATGACACAGGCTGACTTATGTATGAACTCACAGTTCCAGAACTTAAATCAGAATGTGAACGATATCGGGCAGAGACAGTTCATGCAGGCCAACGAGCACACTAAGGACATTGCCACAGCTTCGGCAGCAATGCTCACGGGCTTTGACACAGTAGGCTCTAAGATTGACAACTGCTGCTGTGAGACAAACAGAAATATCGACAGCGTAAAGTTCGATATGGCTAATTATGTAGCCTCAATTAATGCTACGTCTACAGCCAACGCACAGAAAATCTTAGATAAAATGTGCGAAAATCAGATGTCTGCAATGCAGAATGAAATTCAGACACTGAAACTGCAGCAGGCAATATGCGGCATTCCAAAAGTCAATCCTTACGGATATGGAATTGTACCGACATTCAATGGCTGCGGAAATCTGACAAACATCTAGTCGAGGGGATAAAAGAGGTCTTACGGACCTCTTTTGAGAAAGGAGAAAAAAATGAGCTGTAAATCGGGAATATACACAGCAAACACTACACAGGGTACAGCCGTTGCTAACGGTGGAATATTACCTTTAGGTAATATCATCAGACGATACGGACAGCATATCAACTTAGGCGGTAACGGTATCACTCTTACAGGTGGCGGATATTACGATGTAGACGCTACAGTGACAGTAACAGCTGCAGCGGCAGGTCCTGTATCAGTGGCATTATACTTAAACGGCGTTGCTGTGCCGGGAGCGGTTGCTACAGTAACAGCGGCAGCAGATGGGATTGTAACACTTCCTGTTTCTGCACTGGTAAGGCTTAACGGCTGTAATGCAGAGGGAACCCTTACTCTTGTAGTTGGCGGACAGGCTGTAACCACATACAACACAGCAATGGTTGTAGAGAAGATATAAGGCGGTGATGTTATGGGCTTAAGAGACATTACGGATAAAATCTACGCCTTAGACGACAAAGAGAAAAAGGAAAAGGCTAACGACCTTTACTACAAGTCAGCGCAAATGCTTAAACATCATAACCCACAGGCATATGAGCAGCTTGTCAGAGAAGCAGAAAATATCTTTTATGACATTGACGAAGAAAAGGCTGTACTGATAGTCAGGAAGATGATACCTTTCGGCGAGCGGTGGACTTACGACACAGTGAAACAGTTTATCGCCACAAAAGGAATTACAGACAGGTGCATTGAATACTACTTAGCGATGAATATGGCATACAATGACTATTACGAAGTGGCTGCCAAATACGGCAATGATAATGAGGATTACTTCTTTGACATAGCAAAAGCATTTGTAGATGATAAAGACGCAGTGCCGAATAAGGTTGCAAAATACTTTATGCTGACATAAAGACAAAAACCACAGTTTTACCTGTGGTTTTGTCTTATAAGAAAGGTCACATAAAAGTACTAAAAAGGTACTTAAAAATTATTTAAAACGCTTTTTTTCGCATATAATAGCCAAAATCAGCGTATTAAAAACGTTGAAATATCAATATTCATCAAAATCTATCAAATTCCAAGAGTTACTAGCTAACTAGCTTTATAATGACATTATACTGTAAATTTCAACATTTTGCAAGATACAAAGTACTAAAAAGGTACTATTCTATCATAGAAACAAACTCTTCCTGTTTGTTCGGATAAAGATGGGAATATGTAGCAAGGGCTGTTCCCGGTGTGTCTCCAAGTCTTTCAGCGACAAGCAGTATATTACAGCCAAGCTCAATCATCATAGAAGCATGAGAATGTCTCAAGTCGTGCATTCTGATAACAGGCAAGTCCTGTTCTGCCAATGCACGTCTAAACTCATTCCTTAGTGGTGTTCTACTGGCTTTGAACAGCGTGTCAGACGGCGTCAAGCCATACCTTGCATTTATATAGTCCATAAGTTCATCAACAAGGAAGCCGGGAATAATAACCTTGCGTATGGAATTAGGTGTTTTTGGCTTTGTAACCACTTTCCTTTGGGATATGTTTTTGTTTATGTTAATGCTTTTGTTCTCCAAATCTATATCTGCTAGCGTCAGGGCGAGACATTCCCCTAGACGCATGCCGGTATAAAACAGGGTATCAAACACAGCTTTGTATGTAAGGTTGGAGAATTTAAGCTGTTCGTATTGTTCTCGTGTAAGTATTGTATAGTTGCGTTTTTCTTTTGGTACAATATGCTTTGCAGTTCTGACGGGGTTTTCCTGCAGACCGCAAAAGGTGATCCCCCAGTTAATAATGCAGCTTAAAACTGCGGTTATATTTCTAATGGTGGTTGAAGCAAGCCCCTTTTCCTGCAGAGAGTACTGCCAGTTCTTAATCGCAAGTGGCGTCACTTCGGACGCAGAACACTTAAAAAAACCGAGAATATGGTTGTCTGCCATAGATTTATGTTTAATGTATGTGCTTTCTTTTACCCTTGCCTTTAAGTCCACAAGATATTTATTAACAAGGGTGTCAAAGCTAATATCGTTGTTGACAGCAGCGTGATTTTCAATAAAATCTCTTTCCCACGCAAGAGCTTCTTTTCGCAAGTCAAAGCCTGACTTCTTCTTCTGCTTTCTTTCTCCCGAATAGTCTTTATAGTAGAATTTGCAGTACCATTTCCCGTTTTTGTCCTTATATGCCGGCATAGTATAACTCCTTTCTAATATTCAAGATGTTCTCTCCAGTCGTAATCCTCACCAAAACACACTTTGCAAGGTGTATAACCGAGCGATTTTGCCTTGTTGTCATTGTAAATCCAATATTCATCTGCGTTATGAATGTATTGGCATGTTGCTTTGTGGTAGCGGTTGCCTGTTTCTGTTACGAATACTGCTTCGTTTAATAACCAGTCAAGCTCATCTTCATACTTAACATAACTGTCATAGCAATCTTCACAATATATATAGTTGCCGCTTATTGAATTGTTTTCTTTATCGTAGGTCAAGGCTATATCTCTGTCGCATTCGTCGCAATAACCTGTTACATCTTTTTCAAGTGGAGCTTGCCACACCCAACACAAACCCACACAAACGGCAAGACTGAGTGCCATATACAGCCAAAACTTTATTCTTTTCTTTTTTTGATTATCGGCTTTGATATTTATAAGCGTTATACACGCTACAATCACCAACAGAAATATAAAGCTGTAAATTGCCCAGTTTATCACATTGTGAGAAAACGGCAACTTGTTGTCATAAACACAAACTAACCCACAAGCCATAGCGGCAAAAGGCACACCATCAAAGCTGAATTCTACATCTTTCTTTTCTTCGTTCATTTCATCACCCACTTTTAATTTTTGTTGTTTTTCATTATTGTATCGTATAGCTTTTCGTTCTCCATTCTTATACGTTCGTTGCGTTTGTTTAAAGCCTTTTCTAACGGTGTGCTGATAATGCAAGCCAAAAGAGCTCCAACACCACTTATCAAAACCATAAACAATAGTATTAACAAGAAGCGCCATGCCAAACCCACATCAAACTTAAACGCCAGCCAAATAGAAAGTGCCAAGTCAAAGAATGCGAAAACATAAACAATCACATGCTCAAGAACAAACTCTAGGAACTGCCCCAAAAGGTCTTTGTTTTCAAGCTTGTGATAAAGCCTTAACTTTTCCTCATACAGCTTATCTTCCATGTTTTATTAAACCCCCTTGTAAAGAATAATTATCTTATTCTTAAATCTGTCGTACTCTAATTTTAAGTAATCGTTTCCTTTAACGAACATGTGGGTATAGCTGCCCGGCCGGGTATAGTCGAAACCTAAGAAAATCATACTTTCCGCATATGTTTTTATTACTTCTGCGACTGATAACCCTTCACAGTTTCTTGATATCTTGATACTGTCATATGTAATTTTGCTATACTCAGATTTACGCCTAATGGCAGTTGGTGAAGTGTTTGCGAACTCACCAAAATCAATAATGGCTGTTTTTCCATAACGCATTAACTGATAAACGCATTCATCATTACAAGGTGATATAGTGCTTTTTGTATACGCAACGCACCTTTGCGACATACCTAAAATGACAAATGCACTGGTAGTTAGCATTACTGTTGCGATTATAAGGGACAGTAAGCTTTTAGACTTATTGTTTCTCACAGCGTAGCCTTTCTCGCTTATGCGTTTTTACATGTGTCAGCAATTTTAATAGTGTGCCGAATATTGTCAATTAAAATTTGTTTATTCAACTCAGTTAGCTGACTATCTCCGTAAACAACACTTGAGTTGTTGTTTAATAAAAAAACTAACTCGTCTAATGTTTTCCTTACATCAAAATTCTCAACATTTTCATCAAATGGTACACTTTCTTCTGTGCCATTTAAAATATAAGACATTGATTTGCCAAAGTAGGCAGACATCTTTTGCACTGCAGGAGTTGACGGTCTATACTCATTCCATTTGTATACACCCCCCTTCTTGAAGCCAAGATCTCTTTGCATTTGAGCTACCGACACACCTTTTTCATGGCATAATCGCTTAACCCTCTCGACAATGGTTTCTTGCATAGTTTTCCCCTTTCTTTAAAAAATATAGAAGAACTTCGACAAAACACTTGACATATCGCAGAAAGGGTATATAATTAATATTGTCGAACAAATTATACACCCAAAAGCATATGTGCAAGGACTTCACCATGCATATGTAGTAAAATTGGTGGCTTGTTATGTATTTTCAGACTTCTTATATATAAATATAGAACAAGTTCACCAGTTTGTCAATAAAAAATGTAGAAATAGTTCTACATTAAGAAAGGAGTTGAGAGACGTGGATATTGATTTTTCAAAAGAAATGAAAAACACTGTTCGCAAAAGTGGCAGCTTGAAAGAAAGAAGCTTTTTTGAGCGTTCCGAAAGCATGGGGCGGAATGCGCAAACTATAGAGGTGATAACAGCAGTAGTGGAAGGTTTACGAGATAACGGCTATACGCCGGCGGAAGTTGAAGGCTTCTTTGAGTTTGCAAGCAGGGTTTGCAACTTTATAAAAATTTAATAAGGAGAAGCTGAGAATGGAGAAAATAACACCTGAAACGATACACAAGTATTGTTGCCTAGATGAAGTTGACCCCGCACTTGACAGGCTTGTCAAGCACGAGGTCGAGAGCGCAAAACATATCGGTTTTGCAAAAGGTTTATTTGTTGGTATTATCGCAGGACTGGTGACAGCATACATTATCGTTGCAATCCTATAATGCCGGTTATAGCAGCAATTATGGCAGCAATACCAACAATAAAACTGAAAATCTTTTGACACATATGTTTTCTGTAGCTTCTGAGCGAAATGGCGTCAAACAGCATAATATTGTTTGCTTCGTCAAAGCATATAAAGTCGTTTAGCTTTAGATACTTTACGGCAGACAGAACGACTTTGCGGTTTTTACAGCCAACCTTTTCTGAAAGCTCATAGATAGACATATAAGTGCCAAAAGATAACACTTTCATAATTCTGTATCTGATTATTAATTCCATAGTTATACCTCCAAGCACAGTATAACACAGGAAAGAAAGGAGAGAAATGTTTTTAGATGTACTAAAAGAGTTGGCAAAAAAAAGAGGAATGAACCTGTATGAACTTCAGAGCAAGGCAGGATTGGCAAGAGGCGGCGTGTATAAGTGGAAAACATATACCCCGTCAATTCAGAGCTTAAACAAATTAGCCGAGGCATTAGGAGTCACTACAAGCTATCTTTTAAGGCTGCTCGAAGAAGAAAAAGCGAAAGGAGAATAACATGTTAAAGAAAGGAGGCTTTTACACTGTACAAGATGTGATGAACATCTTAGGTGTTAAACAGTCTAAGGCTTATAGGGAGATCAGAAAACTCAACAATGAGCTAAAGGCAGACGGTTATATCACTGTGGCAGGAAAAGTTCCTGTAAAGAAATTCAATGAGAGGTTTTACCAATGAAAAAGATAGGTAAGACGGGGGCAATACCCGTAATAGCATTTCTACTGCTTATAAGCTGTACACCTACCAGTGAAGTAGCAGACGCACAGGAGCTGCCAAAAAATGAAACGACCGCCTCACAGGTTGTTACAGTCGAAAAATGGCAACCGTGGGCGGACATTCCGCTAAGCAATGATGTGCAGGAGTACATTCACACACTGTGTGAAGAATATAACCTTGCATACTCATTCATTATATCATTGGTTGAGGTTGAAAGCAACTTTAATTCTGATGTTGTTTCAGCAACAAATGATTACGGCTTAATGCAGATTAACGCCTGTAATCACAGAGAGGGATTTGACTATTTGGACCCATACGACAACGTGACTATGGGAATAGAAATGCTGTCAGACTTAGCGGAAAAATATGATGATGTTGAAAGCGTTTTAATGGCTTACAATCTCGGAGAAGCGGGCGCTAAAGAGCTTTGGAAACAGGGCATTTACAGCACTGATTACACTAAGAAAGTATTAGACAAGAAACTGGAATATGAGAAAGAACATAGAGGTGATTTATGAAATTACGAAAGCAAGACGGCGAGTTTGTAAACGCTTTAATAGACGAGATAGGAACAGGCGTTTTAAAACTTGAAATAATAACTTCGCCTATAGGTTTGAAAGTCGGAGTTGCTTCAAGTCAGAAAGGCATTGACAAGTTGAAAGCCGAAGGAGCAACAGACGACTGTATAGAACAATGCAGAAATGTTATGGAAATGGCAGCGGCAGAGATTGGCGAAATCATAAAAAGCTGTGGTACAGGAGAGTTGATGTATGAGAGTAAGAAGAAAGACAAGGAACAGCCAGTTACTGCTTGATTCGGGCAAATGCGACAAGCCTATGAAGCGGAGCAAGGAAGCAGCCGGTTGGGAATGCAAAGGCGACTGCACTAACTGTTTCTGCTTCATAGTCAAGACGACAGCAGGAGAATGGGAGCATATATCTCCAGTGGTAGACAAATGAATAGTGGCTACTTAAAAATTTATAGGAAATGCAGAGAAAACTTTCTTTACATGGAGAAGCCTTTTGATAGGTGGCATGCTTTTGAGGACTTGCTTTTTATGGCACGACGATTCCCGGCAGATGTGATGATTAAGGGAAAAATGATACACCTAGACGTTGGTCAATTGATAGTTGGAACTGATAAACTCGCAGAAAGATGGGGTTGGAGCAGGGGAAAAGTAACAAGGTATGTGACTACCCTTGAGACTCAAGGAATGATTGCGAAAATCGGTACAGCAAGTGGGACACTTATAACCATTGAAAATTACGGGTTATATCAGCTTGCCCGAACAGAAGATGATACAGCAGACGGTACAGCAGACGGTACACATAAAAAGAAAGAAAAGAAAGTAAGAAAGAAAGAAAGTAAGAATGTATTAATAACCCCCCATACCCCCCTTCTTACAGATTGCGGCGAGGAATTGCAGGAAGCAGTCAAGCGGTGGTTGGCTTACAAGCAGGAGCGAGGACAAGCCTATAAGCAAGTCGGGCTTGATACGCTGATTAAGAAAATCAAGAAGTCAGCTATCCAGTACGGCGAGAGCGTGGTAGTAGACCTCATAGACGAGTGTATCGCAAACAGGTATCAGGGCATAATTTGGGAAAGAATACAAAAGCGGCAGCCAAAAGAGCAGGACAGACTTGCTTGGATAGATGATATAGATTGGAGTAGCGATGACAATTAACGAATTTAGAATATTGACAAAGGCTATGAAAGCCGTATACACATCGCCAACCTTTCTGCCGGACACATACGCAGTAAAGCTGTGGTATCAAATGCTCAAGGATATATCATACGAGCAAGCCACAGTGGCAATACACGAATATATGCTGACTAATAAATTCCCGCCGACAATAGCGGACATCAGGGCGTTGACAGTCGAAAGAGAAATACAGGACTGGGGAACCGGTTGGCAGAAAGCACTTAACGCGATCCGCAAGTATGGTTGGTGCAGGCAGAAAGAAGCATTGGCAGAACTTGACGACATAACAAGGCAGACAGTGGAGCGACTTGGCTATATGGAACTGTGTACCTCAGACAACCTTATGGCAGACAGGGGTAACTTCCGAATGATTTACGAGCAAATAGCTGAACGAGAGAAAGACAGGCAATGCCTGCCCGAAGAATTGCAGAGCCGCATAAAGGCAATGCAGGAAAGGAGCATTGATGAACGGAGCAATACTAGACGATCTGCTCAACTTACTGAGCGACAAGCCGATGAAGCGGAGAGAAATCAGCCTGCAGTTAGGACTGAATGAGAGAGACGTAAGACACGCTATAAGAGAGCTAAGGCTTGGCGGTGTGCGAGTAGTGACAGCAGCGAACGGCGGATACTTCATAGCAAAGACTGAAGAAGAATATATGCCATTCCGCAAAGCAATGGTGTCAAGGGTAGTTGAGATTATGAAAGTGGTTAACGCAATGGACAGAAACTTGAACGGGCAGGTGATATTGGAATGTACTGGTGCGAAGAGTGCGGAGCAGTAGAAAAACCGCAGTTCGTGTATGACAGTACCGGAATGTATGAGGTTTGCCCGGAATGCAAACAGGAATTATCGGCAGCAGACAGGTGCGGCTGCGGTAACTGGATAGATCCGACAGAGTTCATATGCGAGGACTGCAAGAATTTTATATCAAATATAGGCCCAACTCTGCAAGATGAATTTGAAAGACAGACAGGCAGAGAGGTGAGCGAGGAACACTTAAAGGAGCTGATGGAGAAATGGATAACTTAAAAATATATAACGCAGTACGAAAAGTGCCAAAGGAAGCGCAGAAGCCGATAAACGCAGGAAGGCTAAAGGGAATGACGGACATCAACCCGATGTGGCGAATTAAGACGTTAACAGAACAATTTGGCGTGTGCGGCATTGGTTGGTACTACCGAATAACAGACAGATGGATAGACAACGCAACAGCCAACGGCGAAATCACTGCAAATGTAGTTATTGACCTTTTCGTTAGAGTTGAAGGCGAATGGAGCAACGCTATTCAGGGCATAGGCGGCTCAAAGCTTGTTGCTTCTGAGAAAAACGGCTTATATGTCAATGATGAATGCTATAAAATGGCGCTCACAGACGCAATATCCGTAGCGTGCAAGTCGCTAGGTGTGGGCGCGGACATTTACTGGCAGAAAGACAACACAAAATATAACGACGGCAAGAAAGCCAATGCTGCTGAAGAAAGAAAAGACGCAGAGAAGAAAAAGGAGCTTGAAAGCACAGCAATAAGCGCAGCCGAAGCCAAAACCTTAAAGGGACTAATCGAAATGACCGGTACAGACGAAAAGAAGCTGCTGAAATCATATAAGGCTGCAACCATAGAAGCGCTGACAAAGGCACAGTGGGCGCAGGCGGTTAAGATTTTAAGCGATAGAAAAGATAAACAGACAAGCGAAGTGCAAAACGCGCTTTTCGGATAAGGAGAAAATTATGTTAATAAGCAGAAAAGCATTTGAAAAAGCGTTGGAAGATGAAAGACGCAAGGTTAACGATGAATGGATTAAAAGCAACGAAATAAGATACAGAGAAGAATATACAGAAAGACGATTTACACGCTTAGAAGAAAGAGTTAGAAGGCTTGAACGGTCTGCAGGCGAAACGGTTGACGAAGAGAACCTGTGCTATCCGGTCAAAGGATAAGGAGTTTTTATGAAAGCACATTTACTTTTTGAACAATCAGGCACATTCAAGAATGCTTTCAAGAAGAACGGCATAGACGCTTTCGATTACGATATACAAGACGAATTCGGCGAAACAGATTATATTATTGACCTGTTTGGCGAAATTGAAAAGGCATACGTGGGGGGGCAAAGCGTTTTCGACAGCTTCAGCTGCGAAGATATTATAATTGCATTCTTCCCCTGCACAAGATTTGAGGCGAAAATACCCTTATCATTCAGAGGCCAGTCACCGCAGCAGAAAAAATGGACTGACGAACAGAAGCTTGAATACGCAATGGGGTTGCACGAAGAACTTCACAAGCTGTATATGCTTCTCTCAATGCTTGTTATCGTAGCAATACGGAAAGATTTGAGAATGATAATCGAAAACCCATATACGCAGCCGCACTACTTGACAGCATACTGGTGCATTAGACCTAAACTGATAGATAAAGACAGGACGGTGAACGGGGATTTTTACAAAAAGCCGACGCAGTATTTCTTTATTGGTTTTGAACCAAAAAACAATTTTCTGTTTGAGCCTATTGAGTGGGTTGAAAAAAAGACTATTGCACACGTTACCGGTACAGCAAGTACAAGCTGCCAGACAGAAAGAAGCATGATGCACCCGCAATATGCGGACAGATTTATAAGACAATATGTACTTTGAAAGGAGTTAAGCAATGGAGAAACAGACAATAACTTTTGAAATCATTAAACAGTTAGGGGTAATCAGTGAAAGCCCGACAGGTTGGAAGAAAGAACTAAACATTGTGAAGTGGGGCGACAGAGAGCCAAAATACGATATAAGAGACTGGGACGAGGAACATATGCGTATGTCAAGAGGAATAACTCTTCACGAGGAAGAAGCGATAAAACTGGGCGAATTATTAGCAGAGATGCAGAGAGGTTAAGTAATGGAATTAAAAATCAAGGAGAATACATATGCACCGATAACCATAGAGAACTTTGAAGAAATTAAATCTATGGTGCAGGAGAAAGCAGACCATTATGCGAATATGGTCTACACCGAGGAAGATTTGCCGCAGGCAAAGAAAGACAAGGCAACGCTGAATAAATTTATCAAGGCGATAGAGGACAGGCGAAAAGAAATTAAAAAAGCTTGTATGCAGCCATACGAGAGTTTTGAAACTCAGATAAAAGAACTGGTTGCAATCTGCGATAAGCCGGTAAAGGCAATAGACGAATTTGTTAAGATGATTGACAGTCAGAACAAAGCAGACAAGAGGGCAGAAATTGAAAAACTGTACGAGGAGACAGACCACCCCGAATGGCTACAGCTTGAACAGATATTCAACCCTAAGTGGCTTAATCAGACTGTAAAGGTATCGTTAGTCGATGAAGAGATAAAGTCGCGTCTCAAGGCCATTGAGAGCGATATAAAGACCATTGCAACGCTAGAGTACAGCTTTGAAGCACAGGAAGAATACAAGAGGTCGCTAAGTCTAGCAGACGCAATCAGAGAGGGACAGCGAATTGCCGACATTCAGAAAGCCAAAGAGGGCGAGGTAAAACCACAGATTGACTATTCAAACGAACAGAGAGAATGGATAGCATTTAAGGTTTGCATTACTCCGACAGAAGCAAGAGAACTGAAAGCGTGGCTCATACAGAAAGGAATTGAGATACGTGCATAAGAGAGCTAAAGCCTGCGACATATCACAGGAAGTCAAGGTAAGAGTATGGGAGAGGGACAAAGGCTGCTGTATCATCTGCGGCAGTCCCTGGGCAATGCCAAACGCTCACTATATCAGACGGTCACAGGGCGGACTTGGGATTGAGCAGAACATTGTCACACTCTGCCCGGACTGCCATAACGAATTTGACAATGGCAGTGGTAAATACTCACAGGCGATTAAAAAAGCGGTCAGAGACTACCTGCAAGGGCAGTATGACGACTGGAGCGAGGAAGATTTGATTTACGACAAGTGGAGGGAGTACCCGGTATGAAGATAACAGCAAAGGACATACTGCGAAGCGAAACGAACGCAAAGGAAGTTGTCCTGATGATAACTACTCCCGACAGGCAGGCGGCACAAGCCTTTATGGACTTAAAAGCTGAGGAAGTAGAAATAAAGCCGAAGAAGAAACGCCGCTCGCTTGACGCCAACGCATATATGTGGGTGCTGTGTGACAAGATAGCCAAAGTAGCAGGAACGACTAAGGAAGCTGTATATCTTGATACCATACGAGATGTGGGAGTGTTCGACTACCTAATGGTATCAGACAAAGCAGTAGACGCATTTATCGACAAATGGAAGTCGAATGGTGTCGGGTGGCACGCTGAAAAGCACCACAAGGCAAAGGTGGAAAACTGCACTGTAGTAATAGCTTACTATGGCAGCAGTACATACGATACAAAGCAGATGTCAAGACTGGTAGATATGATAGTTCAGATTGCAAAGGAACTAAACATTGAAACGATGACACCTGCAGAACTTAGAAGACTAAAGGAGATGTGGAAATGATAGAAAAACTGATTAACGACGAATTAAGAGCCGCAAATAAGAAATTCCCGCTGTTTTCGTCCTGGCACGAAGCGTATGCGGTAATACTTGAAGAAGTGGAAGAAGCAAGCGAAGAAACAATAACGATACAACACGGACTAGACACCTTGTGGCTTGATGTGCGGTCGAAGCGGGTAAGTGAGGCGAACAAGTTTAAAACTATAGGTGAAATAAGAGGCCTTGCTACTAGGGCAATTAAGGAATTAATACAGGTAGCCGCTATGTGTGACAAAGCGGTAATAAGTTTAGCAGGAGAGGAGAAAACAGAGTGAATAATTGCACTTTAATCGGGAGAATATGCAACAACATAGAAGTCCGCTATACGCAGGACGAAATGGCAATAGCAAGATTTTCTATAGCAGTAGACAGATTTGCAAAGGGCGAAAAAAAAGCGGATTTTATCAACATTCTAGTGTTCGGAAAGTCAGCGGAAAACTGCGAGAAATACCTTGCCAAAGGCAGAAAAGTTGCCCTAGAGGGCAGAATACAGACAGGCAGCTATACAAAAGACGACGGAACAAAGGTATACACGACAGACGTTGTTGCAAATAGAGTAGAATTTATTGAGTGGGGCGAGAAGAAAGAAGACGATGTGCCGCCGGGGTTTGAAGCACTGGAAGAGGAGTCGATACCATTTTAATTATGGAGGTTTAAGATGGAATGGAAAGATATACCAAATTTTGCAGGCTATCAAGTTAGCGATACAGGGCTTGTGAGAACGCACAACAAAATCACGCACACAGAGAAACACGGCGATAGACATTGGAAAGACAGAGTATTGAAGTTTAAAAACGCGCCCAAATCCAAGAGAAATCAGCCGAGAGTTGACCTTTGGAAAGACGGAAAACCGTATTGTTTCATAGTCGCAAGATTAGTAGCGTTTACATTCTTAGAAGTAGATATAAGCAATCACGACTTGACAGTAAATCATATTGACGGAGATTGGAAAAATAACAATTTGTCTAACCTAGAGCTTATAAGTTTAGCCGATAATATTAGGCACGGATTTGATAATGGACTGTATACAAGCTGCAACAAGGTGAAAGTGACTAACAAGTTAACAGGAGACGTGGTGTTTTGCAGAAGTCAGTCTGAAGGCGACAGAATAATTGGTCGAAAAGAGGGATACATATCGGCAATGAAAAAACAAAATAAAAACGAAAACGAGCAGTTTAAATGGCAACAATGCGACTTCTAGGAGGTAAATATGCAGATTAAGAAAGGGAAATACATACTCAACAGTGACAAAAGCTGTTACTGGATAAGCGAACTAAAAACCAGTAAGCAGGGAAAGGAGTACGAGGTAATCGTAAGCGGCTATCATAGAAAAATATCAGACCTTGCAGACGGTTTTATACAGGGCGCTGTGAGAGGTTCAGAATCCGAGGATATAAAAACCCTTGTAAACGAGATAAACAACGCTGTACAGGTCGCTCAAGACCTTGTAAGAGAGGTGCAAAATGAGAGGTAAAGCAGTAAGCGGCGAGGAATACATCAGACTGTGTGAGGAACACACAGCAAGCGAGATAGCAGAGACAATGGAAGTAAGCAAAGGGCTCGTGTCGAAGCTACAGGCAAAGTATAAGGTCAAGCCGAAAAGAGAGTGCAGCGAGTGCCACAAGCGGTTTGATCCAGTACGCAACGAAATGATGTGCCCTAAATGCCGAAAGACAAAGAAATACAAATATGAACCGACACCGCAAAAGGTGTATCAAAAACCGAGAAAATCAAGAGTTTTCGAGATTGAAAAGGAAATGAGAAAGTAAGGCAAGTGCTACGCTGATTATCAGAAAGCGCAGACGATTGCAGAATATGCGAGGGTAAATATGGAGTGATACAAAATGAAATACGAAGAAGTAATGGAACAAAAAAAGGGGTTCAAGGTAGAAAGGGTCAATATCAAAGAAGAAACGATGACAATAACAGTGTCAGCCGATTGGCTTGAAACCGTTTCTGACGCCGTAGAAAAGCAGATACCGAAAAAACCCAAATATAATGGCGGCGAATGTGAATGCCCTGTGTGCGGAGACGGCTGGAACAGCAACGAGTATGGAAGCGGAATGAAATTTTGTTGGGAGTGCGGACAGAAATTAGATTGGAGTGAGGAAAATGACTAATGCAGAAAAACAGACACCGCAGAAAGTAAAAGAGTATGAGGACAAATATTATGCTTGTCCCGTTTGCGGCAATGTGCTAATGCATAAATGGCTTAACTACCCCAACGAACTATGTCCTAAAAGTGACGGATTGCCGTATTGTTTATCGTGCGGACAAAAAATAGATTGGAGTGATGATAATGACTAACTACGAAAAATATAAAGAAACCATAGATTTAATATTACAACGAGGGGAGCATATAGCTCTTAACAAGAATACAAAAGCGATTGTATCTTGCCAAGAACTAGAATGTAAGGATTGTCTGTTTTCACGTCGTTATAATTGGCCTTATGATTGTACTCTTAATAGAACAAAATGGTTAGTTGAGGAGTATACTAAAGCCGAAGTTGACTGGTCTAAAGTGCCGATTGACACACCTGTGTTGGTGTCTGATAATAACAGAGACTGGTATCATAGACATCTTGCAAAAGTAATAGAGAACCGACCTTACATTTGGGGAGACGGAAGAACAAGTTGGACTACTGACGGTAATGACGTGCTTTATAAATACATAAAACTAGCGGAGGTGGAGTGATAATGAGTATTGTATGCCGTGATTGTAAATACTGGGGTGGAAACAATGGTAAAGCAATAAATTCTGTTGGTGATAGTAGATGCTTGAAACTTAAACGGATTACTCACGCAATGAATTATTGCAACAATTTTAAATTAGCGGAGGAAAAATAATGACTAATTATGAACATTATAAGGAACAGATGGAACGGATAACAAGGCTAGGCAGAAGGGTTGCAATGAATGCGACTACGGGTGAAATAGTTTGTTGCGGGGACACTCGCTGCAATGAATGTCTATTTCAAGGTTCAGAAGATGCGAACTGCTCCCAAAAGGCTTTCAAATGGGCAGACGAGGAATACACTGAACCCGAAGTTGACTGGTCTAAAATACCGTTAGATACTCCTGTACTGGTATCTGACGACAAAAAAATATGGGTTAGGCGACATTTTGCAACCCCGGCTCTCAAAAATGATGATTATTTCACTGTGCGCACATTCGCAGACGGAAAAACGGAATGGAGCAGCGAAGAAAGAGATTTTTGTGAGCGTTGGAGATATGCAAAACTAGCGGAGGTGAAATAATGACTAATTATGAGAAATACAAAAAAGAAACAAATATTATATTCGACATGAACTCAATTGTGGCTGTAGATAGAGGAACAAACAGGCTTTCGACTTGCCGCAATTTAAACTGTGAAGACTGCTTGTTTTTCTACAAATACAATGACGACACACCTTGCACATTGAGCAGTGTCAGATGGCTATTTGCAGAATACACCGAGCCCGAAGTTGACTGGTCTAAAGTGCCGATTGATACACCAGTACTGGTGCGGCATGGCAACAAGTGGCTAAAACGACATTTTGCAGGCGTAGACGATAACGGTCAACCAACAGCGTGGAACTTAGGCGTAACAAGTTGGAGTGAACAAAATGCTTTAAGGATAACATGTGCAGATATGAAATTAGCGGAGGAGGAATAATGAAATATAGAACGAAACTGGTAACAATAGAAGCATTTAAGTATGACGGAGATTTAATAGATAAAGACGGGAACTATTACGTTCCTCAGTGGGCAGTAGAAGCATATAAAAATGGAACGATGTTCTATGGTTGCGGAGTAGGCGGAGACGAGCTGTTCATTGAGGCGACACCTGAAAGTGTTCATCGTGTCGGTGTGGGCGACTACATTATCAGAAGTGCAACAGGCAAGATTTACCCTTGCAAGCCTGATATATTTGAGCAGACTTATGAGGAGGCAGGTGAGCAGGAATGAAAGTAGTAATTATTAAGCATTTTGTAAATGAAGAATTCAATTGGGAATGTGGATATTATCTAGTAAATGGAACAATCATAATTCAAAATGGTGAGCATTGGAGCGCAATTCCACATATACATAATAAGCCGATTATGAAATGTCTATGTGACATAACGCAAAAAACAAAAGACGCAATCAAAGAAGCACTAGTAAAGAAAGGTCAGCTGGCAGCGTTAAGAGCCGAAACCGAGAAAGAGGAAAAAGAAAATAAAAGTACGAACAAGAGGTGGAGAGCTGAAAAAGGGGAAAACTATTGGACTGTTTTGGATTATAGGAGGGTTAAGGTAGATGTAGATTTTGGAGCAGATAGTTCAGGAGATAGTTTCCGTTACGACACACATAATTATTTTCAAACCGAAGAGGAAGCTCGGAGACATGCTAAGGTGCTTGAAATTGAGAGGCAGTTAAAGAAATTTGCTGATGAACACAATGATAAGATTGATTGGAGCGATAATAACAATAATTCAGTTAAACATTATTTGTAC